>MDSZ01005671.1_pt1 | contig 18958 bp, 16 predicted proteins | sample 811201 | NCBI WGS metagenome assembly MDSZ01 (sample SAMN05326647, study PRJNA326480) | marine metagenome | isolation source: seawater | place: Indian Ocean: North | collected 2010
AAAGAGGCGGGCGCATATAGCCCTCGACCGTTGCCACCTCGATCCGGACCGGATGTTCGTTCTCGGCAGCCGCCTTGCCGAGCGAGCCATGTATCTCCACACGCTGGTCGTAGCCGTAGCTGGCGCGGCGCGAGTTGGAGATCGAGAGCTGCCGCCCATCCGCCCAGCGCAGCACCGCCGAGGCGCTGTCAAAATCGCCAAGCGCCTCGATCGACTTGTCGGTCAGCACCGAACCCGTCGCAATCACTGCCTGCGGCATGCCGCCCATGAGGAAGACGGCCATGTCGAAATCATGGATCATCATGTCCTTGAAGATGCCGCCGGAACGGGTGATGTACTCCGCCGGCGGCGCGCCCGGGTCGCGCGAGGTGATGATCCCCATCTCTGGCACGCCGATCTGGCCAGTTTCGATTGCGGCCTTCACTCCCATGAAATGCGGATCAAAACGCCGGTTGAACCCAACCATGAGAGTAGCGCCAGTTTCATTCACCACATCGAGACAGGCACGCACGCGCGCAGAGTCGAGGTCGATCGGCTTTTCACAGAAGACGTCCTTGCCAGCGCCCGTGAATTGTTCAATCTGATGCGCATGCAAGTCAGTTGGGGTGCAGATTATAACGGCATCGATATCATCGGCGGCGGCGATGGTATCCAGATCGCGGATTTCGGCGCTGTACCTTTCCGCCACCAAAGCGGCAGCAGATTCTACCGGATCGAATACGGCGGCAAGGATGGCCCGCTTATTGCTGTTGACAGCGCGGGCATGAACTTGGCCGATGCGGCCGGCACCAAGAATGGCGAAACGTATGGACATGGTGGAAGTCTCTTGAAGGCTTTGATTGGGTACAGGCGACTTAACACCGTCTGCAAGGAAGTTCACAAGGTCTAAGACTCAATCAGTGGAATGCCAGCTTTTACTAAATCCAAATAGCTGACTTCAGGGCATACTATAGCCGAGCGTACGACGGAAGTCGTCGTCGGCAACCACGCAACGGTTATCTTGTGTACAGTCATCTCACTTAGCGTCTTGGTCAAAATGCAAGCGTTTGGCGGATATCCTTTCATTATCTTGCTTTAAACAACTGCAACGGATACCGATACCGCGCGGTGCATCAAGATGGAGTAGAGCCACAATAGGCCGCCAATCTAGCCAAGACCTTCATATAGTTTTGTTAGCTCCCGATGACTAATACGCTTTGTCGATTTTCTCCCAAGAAAATAAACGCCAGAGGATGAGTCAAATAGCGCCCTTGGCGACAGCAACATGGCAAATGGTCTAAGTAGAAGCTGCGTGCCAATACCTACAAGTCTGGCTATCAATCGGCTTCGTGTCAGAGCCCAGATAAAATAGCGAAATGACCAGGCCAAAACTGTTTCGGCCCCCTTATTTCCACCAGCATCAATTATTTCAAAATCACGAAAAAGATAGCGATGCCCGAGCACGGTAAATCTTGTAAAGTCATAGGCACCCTCATGGACCTGCTGCATAAAAGGTGTTTCAGCATATATCAGGCCCGATTTCTTTAGAACGCGATGGATCTCAGCGACCACAACCCAAGGTTCAACAACATGCTCAAGAACAGCCTGGATCCAGACGCCGTCAAATGTCTCATCGGGGTAGGGTAGATAATGGGCGTCACACACTACACTGACCGTTTCGGCACGGTAGATGTCGACACCTTCGATCTCTATCTGCGGATCGCCCCACAACGCTTCTGTACCACTACCACACTCGCCAGCACCGATCACAAGTATTTGTGCCATCTCATTTTGTGCATTTAAATGCCGACGAAATTTGTCAACGTTTGCTCTGGTGATTGAGCTAGTTCCGGTCAGCGATCTAAGAATGCTTGAAATCCATGGCGAGGACCGTTGCACGTAGCTGGTAACTTTTTCTGGATCGCATACGGTGTCACATACACGGTCGCTTATGATTATCGGCACACCGTCAACCAATCGAAAAGCACTCGCAAAATTGCTATGCGGACATTCGCCGCAGTTGCAAAGAAGTTTGTCGTCCGACAACTGAAGAGGCGATTTCTTCACACAAGGACACACAAAGGACGAATGATCTGGTTTCGGTCTCGTGTTGTTCTTCATGTTATAATACCGTCAACACCAATAATCTGCGGCTAAAATCAAATAAACCCACTCGGTCCCCCATGCACCATTGTTTAATTAGGCTCGGACCTGTGAATTAAACTTAGCTTCCATCCTCCGCTAGTTCGGCATTTGGGTCCCATCGACTGTATCCACTAACGTCTTTTTGAAGAGCCCTAAGGCAAACTTCTACATTTTGGTTTCGAAGCGCTGTTCGAAGTCTGGTGAGCATTTTTTGCATTTCATCCCAGCTCAGGGAATCCTCTTTTGCACGCATAATTTTAGGGTGCGAAGTCGGTTGAGGGTTGTCACTCAGCAACAACTCCTCGTAGAGCTTTTCGCCTGGGCGTAGCCCGGTAATTTGGATCTCGATTTCACCACCAGGATTTTCGTCGTCACGAACTGTCCGACCTGCCAAGAAGATCATTCTTTTCGCAAGATCAACAATACGGACAGGGTTTCCCATGTCCAACACGAACACATCAGCACCCCTTGTTAGCGCACCAGCCTGAATTACTAGCTGCGCCGCTTCAGTTATAGTCATGAAAAACCTAGTAACTTCTTTATGCGTTACTGTAACAGGCCCTCCAGAATTTATCTGCTGATTGAACCTTGGTACTACCGATCCCGACGAGCCGAGCACATTGCCAAAACGGACGATTGCAAATTTTGTGCTGCTGTTCCGAACTGCGATAGCCTGCAGCAACATTTCAGCAACTCTTTTCGACGCACCCATTACGTTGGTAGGGCGAACTGCTTTGTCAGTGCTTATCAAAACAAAATCGGAGACGCCAAAACCAACAGCAGCGTTCGCCATGTTGAACGTTCCAAAGACATTATTCCTTACGCCCTCTGTAGGATTTTGCTCTACAAGAGGAACATGCTTGTAAGCCGCAGCATGATAGAGAGTCTCGGGGCGCCAATCTGAGATGATTTTCGTGATACGCTTTTCATCGAGCACGGATGCGAGGATTGGTACAATCCTCACTTTGGCATTCGCATCATTGTTAATCAGTTCTTGATGGATTTTATAGAGTGAATACTCACTGTTATCGAGAAGTAAAAGAACGCGCGGACCACACCTTACGATTTGTCGACAAAGCTCACTTCCAATAGACCCTCCTGCCCCGGTAACCAAAACCTTGCGACCGATTATATTTTTGGTCATCAGAATTTGATTAGGTGCTACTGGATCCCTTCCTAGCAGGTCATTAATATCGAGCGGTTGAAGAGTGGACAGCTTAACCGCACCACTCGCGATGTTGGAAAGCTTAGGTATGGTTCGAACCGCAACAGGCGCAGATAAGAGGTGATCGGCGATACGCTTGCGCTCGATATGTGAAATACTTGGCATAGCTAAGCAGACATCAGTGATATTGTATCTCTGCGAGATAGACTGTATTTTGTTTGGATCGAACACCAATATCCCATCTATTTGATGCCCGTGTAATCGCTTGTCTTCGTCAAGGAATCCAATGAGTTGCATGTCATCTGCCGTCGCAATTGCTGCAGCAAGCTGCCGGCCACTCTTTCCGGCACCGTAGACAAGAATTTGTGGAAGCGAATTTTGGCGCTTCTTGTTATTGAAGACATCGCCAAAGATCAATCTTGCAAAGGCTCGCGAACCACCCACCAGAACGAGCAACAAGACTGGCTGGATTACACCTATGGTCCGTGGGATACCATCTATCCCAATAACCGTTATCGCCGCGACATAAGCAATGCTGTACAAACCTATTGCCCTTGCAACATTGATCAAGGCAAAAGCGCCAGAATGTCGGAAAATGGCACGATACAGCCCCATGGCAAAGAAAATTGGCAAAGCAAGAATGGCGGAGACAATAGCCGCTTTAACCATTGGAGCAGTATTTGTGGGCAGCTCTCCAAGCCTAAGGTAAAAAGCTAAAAAAGCAGTTATCGCACAGAGGTTGCTGTCGGTGAAAACCACCACAGCAATTTTGGCCGTTCTAGGAAGACTAAGTATTAGAGATGATATCTTGTTGTCTCTAGGGTCCGGCTTTGCGTGCCCGTTCTGGCTGTTACCTTTTGATAGCGCAGTGGTCAATGTAGTATCTCCTCTCGACTGAACACCTTGATTGCTGTCATCCAAAGAATTTTAAGATCCAACAACGTCGACTTTTTTTGGAGATATTCGAGATCAAGCTTAACCTTTTCAGGAACGGCAATTTCATCCCTGCCATTTACCTGAGCCCAACCAGTCAACCCAGGCAAAAGGCTGTCCACACCAGCCTCTGCTCTTAGTTCAATGAGGTCATATTGGTTGAAAAGGGCCGGTCGTGGCCCAACGAAGCTCATATGTCCCAGGAGTATGCTCCAGACTTGGGGCAACTCATCTAGACTAGCCCTTCTGAGGACGCTCCCAATTGGAGTTAAATGAGTATTGGCATCTGGTAAAAGATGGGTAGCCACTGTAGGCGTATTGATCTTCATAGTTCGGAATTTAGGCATCATGAATGCACGGCCGTACCTGCCAACCCTTCGAGACCAATGTATAGCTGGCCCTTTAGATGTCATTCGCACGAGCAAGGCGATTAATATGATTGGCAAAAGGAGCGAAGCTGCCGCCACCAGTGCAAGTAATATATCAAAAACCCTTTTAATCACAAATCATCTCATTTAATCCTGCCCCAAGATCAACAACTGCCCGCCAGTTAAGTTCTTGCTCGATACGACTTGGTGAATAGCATTCTGTGCTAAGTAAACTTGCGACTACATCACTGTTAACGATTCTGCCAAGTCCGATCGGCGCAGGGCATACGTCACCCATCCGGCCAATCAATCTGACAAATTTCGCTGGCACTTCCCAATTTACCCGACTGCGGCCAAAACAGTGTCTAATGGCATCATAGATTTCTCTTCCAGAAGGTGCATGGTGATGAGCGATAATGTAGGTCTTACCGTCTGCTTCCGGCTTTTCAGCCACATGCCGGACCGCAGCGACAACATCGTCGACATGGACGAGTGATCTTTTATTTCCTGTCTCAGGGAGCGGCGGGAACCACCCTGACTTGATGCCACGTGCCATACGATAGAGGTTTCCCCTTCCACCACGACCGTAAACCATAGCAAGACGCAGGTTCACAACATGCATTCCAAAAGACCTGCCTGCGGCAATGACTTCAGCCTCAGCCCGTCGTTTCGCGTTTCCATATGCCCCAGAGGGGGTGCCGCCCCATGCCTCGTCAACACACCCATCACCAGAGCTCTGCATAGCTTTCACACTCGATAGAAACACAAAAGTTCTGACGCCAGCACGCCCCGCCGCCCAAACAAGGTTGCGTGTCGCCTCGTAGTTGATTGCATTATGTAGAATGTCATCCGAACTGGTTTGCTTGGCATGCGCAAATCCAGCACAATGAACCACCCTCATAACGCCATCACAAGCACGCTTGACGCTTTCCGGATCCGCGAGATCACCAATTATCTCGTCAGACAAACCCGAGGGCCGCCTAACCAACGCTCGATCTCCAGGCTGGATGAGTCGTCCACCAACAAATCCAGTAGCACCTGTGACAAGTGTAGGCAGCCTTTTCATCGATCCAACATTTCCAGATAAATTGCTTCAATACTTTTGAAGATACCGGCCTCTGAAAATTCTTTGACGGCAAGCCGTCGTGAAGCCCGTCCCATGGCTAGTCGATCAGAGGTATCTCCAAGAAGTTTTCTTGTCACTGCCTCCAACGCGTCGATATCCCCAGGTGGAACAAGAAATCCATTAACGCCGTCGTGCACAACTTCACGGCATCCAGCAATATCGTAAGCGACAATTGGTCGACCGCAAGATGCAGCTTCTATCAAAGCTTTTGGAACGCCCTCACCATAGGTGCTAGGCAGGCAAACTAGGGTGGCGCAACGCAGCACCTGAGGCATATCAATTTTGTGATCAACCCACGCAGGGCATCGGGATTGATTCCATTTTAATAGCTGGTCAATCGGCACACTTGCTGGATTATTTTGGTCTAAACCACCAACCAAAACGAATTCACATTGTTCACCTCCATCGCGGAAGCGATTTGCTAGTTCTACAAAATCGGAAATGCCCTTTCCCCACACCATTCTTGCGACAAGAACCACCCGCTGTTTGACCGGCTCGATTGAAGGGGGGGTAAACTGACTGGTATTAACACCCACACCACAGATGAGTCGAAACGCCCTGGGTTTTATTGGAAGTTGTTTTAAGGTGACAAGGTTGTCTTCGTTTTGAACCAGCGCAATAGCACGCGATCCAGAGAGAGATATCATTAGGATTGGCATCAAAGCCAAGCGGATCAACCGTGCTTTAAAGGTGCGCGAGGAGAACACAAAACCTAGGCCAGCTATGGCGTTAACCCGCCTTCTCACACCTGATAGACAAGCGGCAAAATAGCCGAGGACAACTGGCATAAGAGCCACATGATGTAATATATCAGGTTTGAAGCGACTGTATATTCCAGCAAGCTCGATCACTGCCAGCATCGCGGTAAATGGGTTTAGACTGCCCCGTTTCAGTTTGGAGAGTGAAAAGAGTTGTATACCGGAAGCGATTATGACGTTACCACCACTATTCACGCAGGTTGCAACAGCAACATCATAGCCGATGGTTTTCAGATATTTAGCAAAGGCCAGTCGATGAGAAATGAAATACCAATCTTCCGTAACCACGAATAATATGCGCTTATTCTTCGCAATTTTTCTGGTTTTTGTGGCGCCCATTCCCTATTAACCTTCCCTGATTTTTGCAAAGGGTTCTAGATTTTAATCAAATTGTGAATTCAGGCCCAAAACATAGGTAGTTAACCATGAAGCGCATTCTCGTGGATATGTCCGCAACGCTAATCCACCACGGTCATATCAGACTTCTTCAACGAGCAAGTTCACTCGGACAGGTTATTGTGGCGCTAACCATGGACGAGGAAGTTGTCAAGGTTAAAGGGTACACACCTGAAATACCCTTTCAGGGCCGGCGCGAAATACTCGAGGCGATCAAGTATGTTGATGAAGTCATTCCTTCGCCTTGGCTCATAAACGACGATTTTTTAATCCAACACAATATCGATCTGCTGGTACATGGCGAAGATAACAGCAATGAAATCGATAAGAATAAGTTAATGATTCTGCCAAAAACGGAAGGTATAAGCAGCACTATCATGCGCGCCAGGGTGCTTGAGGCAGTAGCTGGTTTTATTTGCCCAAATTGATCATAAGGTTAAAAAAAGCCACAACATGAAAGTCAACGTTCTATCGCCAGGTGCCAAAACACCAAACGGGGCTGGGTTTATTTTTCCTTTATGGATATTCAATAATGCCTTTCGAGATCACGGCATTTTTTTGTCGTTCTTCAACCGCGTGACTAATCGGCTATGCGACTGTGACACTTTGCTTATAGATAGCAAGTTCCACAAAACATCATGGGCAAAAAATACTGAAAAGGTACTATCTGAATTTGCCGGTTGGTCAGAGCGAACCCGCGTAATTTATTTTGATACTACTGACTCCACCGGCTCTCTTAAGACTGAATTGCTACCGTATGTCGATTTGTATGCGAAATCACAACTGCTGAAAGACACTAGTCAGTATAGCAAAAGTCATTACGCCGAACGCATTTTTGCAGATTACTATCACCGAGAATTTGGTTTCACGGACGATAAGCCATCTTTTTCGAAGCCCGAAACTGATCCAAACCTTTTAAAAAAGCTTCGGCTGTCATGGAACAGCGGGATGGCTGACCATTCATTCGTCGGCCCATTTATTGGTCTCTGCATGAGGCAGTTCAATTTTCCAATCCTTGCCCGTTTTGCTACTCCTATTGCGGGTGCTAGAACGCGGCGCGCCTTGGATATTTCTTGCAGGTTTGGCAAAAGCTATAGTCGACGTAGCGTAGGTGCCCAGCGTTTGATGATAAATCAGGTCCTTAATACCGATACTTCAAAGCTACGGCGTCTGGACTATCTCAAGGAGATGGCTTCATCAAGAATAGTGATCTCACCGTTTGGTCTAGGAGAGATAACTCTCAAGGATTTTGAGACATTTCTCTGCGGTGCGATGCTGTTGAAACCTGACATGTCTCATATGGAAACATGGCCGAATTTTTTCGTTCCAGACGTCACCATAAAAACACACAGCTGGAACCTTGAGAAACTGCAGGACAAAATAGCTGAACTCTTAAACAATGATGCTGACCGACAAGAAATCGCTGAGAACGGCCAGCGGATTTATCAAAAGTATACGACGGGACCCGACGCAGCTGAGCTCTTTACATCACATTTCCTTAAATTGTTAGAACCGGAACAATGACGAAGCTTGAGCCAAAGTTTGAGTTGAGTTGGGAAAGGCGCTCAAACAATGTGCAAGTCAATGGCACTAATTTTGGTCCTGGCCTTAACATCAAGTGGAATGGAATCGACGATTACCTAGATGTTCGTAACTTTGACGAAAGTCTCATAATTACAGTCGGACATCCAATTTTCGGCGACAAAATCGATATCGACAAATCAATTAGATTGGTGATGGAGGGTTGTTCACCATCTGGAATCAACGGCCAGTTTCTCTTCGTGATCTTTGACAGGCATAGTGAAAAGCTGCGCATTATAAACGACAGGTTTACGTCTTATCCGGTATATTTTGCCGAGCTCGGCGATACTTTTTTATTAAGCATGTCATATCGTGAGCTGGCACTTAAGCTAAACGAAATGGGACGCCTGCGGTTTAACCCAGGGCATTGCTACGAGTATATTCTGCTGCAGAGACTGCTTGGAACAAAAACGCTCGACAACTTGTCGGAATATATGTCTCCAGCGACGGAGCTTGAAGTCACGCGTGATCAATTAAAAAGACATCGCTACTGGACACCCAACTTTACAAAAAAGAAACGATCATTTTCAGAGGCAGGGGCTGAACTAGCGGGATTGTTCAGAGCCTCACTTCGCCGAGTTACATCAGATAACCAACACTTTGGCTTAATGCTAAGTGCGGGCCACGACAGCCGGACAATAGCGATGGCTGCAAAAAAGCCGATGCAATGCTTTACAGTCGCATATTCGGAAAACCTTGAGGTTCAACTGGCAAGAGAGATTGCTAATCAAATCGGTCATCAGCACCAGTTTGTCCAGCTCAACGAGGATCATCTTGTAAAAACAGCACAAGCCGCCGCAAGGCTGTGTGGTGGGATGTATACTATAGATAACGCTCTTTTCTTTGGGATTGAGAACGAAGTCGCCCCAAGAGTAGATGTGTTACTTCATGGACATGGAATAGATTACATGTTTCAAGGCATGTATCTTCCAGCAAAAACCGTAACATTATTTGGTAGGCCTACGTTTTTTAAATTAAAAAAACCGTTGAATGGCGACCTCGCAGATTACTTTCTCGCAAACATTGGATATCGACTGAAATATATTGATACTCGGGATTATTTGTTGCAAGAGCATGTGAATTCTGCATACGACCAAGTTAAGCAATCCGTTGCAAATGCATTCGACAGTGCGCCAGCGAATTGTATTTTGCCTGAGGACAAGTGGGAGTTTATGATCATAGATGGGCTAAGCAGACATTACTCATGGCCCAATATCGGTTCAAAAATGACGCTAGCCCAGGTGCGCACACCGTCATTTGATAACGATATTCTCAACTTCTACCTTTCACTCCCTGCTGAGATGCGGATTACCGGAAGAGCGTTGCGTTCTGCCCAATTGGAGCTGAACAGAGATGCGGCCTTGATTAGCACCGCAAATTTTGGTCTTCCAGCCGCGGAATCACCTTTCATGAAGACTACCCGTCTAATATGTCGAAAAATTATGCGTGATCTTACCGGCGACAAATCGCGCGCGGCTCCATCCCTTAGCGACAGAACATGGCCAGATCGTGATCTTCATTTGTGTGCGCAAAGCGGTTATCAAGCACTCGTGCGGAATGCGGTCAACTCACCTGAACTTGAAAATTATTTGCCACAATTCAACTGGCACAAAATACGAAGGCATTCAGAATATTGGATGCGCCAGCCTCAAGGCGCCGCGGGATTTCTGATTTCATTGGTTAGCCTTGATCTTTTCTTCAAGAGCCTAAAATAGCCATGTGCGGTATTTTCGGTGCATGGCTGCCACAGCCGCTAGAAAAGGATCACGTGAAAAAGTTCATGGCGGCGACGCATAAACTCGCACATCGTGGACCAGATGAACATGGAGCTTATACAGAGCGCGAGAATGGACTGTTTTTGGGCCACCAGCGATTGTCAATTATTGATCTCAGTAAATCTGCCTCACAGCCAATGTCATCTGACGGAGTGGTCATCGCATTTAATGGTGAAATTTATAATTTTGTCGAGCTGCGTGAGGAGTTAGAGGCAACTGGACACAAGTTCCAGACCAAAAGTGACACAGAAGTGTTGTTGAAAGCATTCTGTTGTTGGGGAAATGATGCGTTCCGCCGTTTTGATGGAATGTTCAGCGTTGCTATCAGACATCCTGGTGGACTAACTCTCGCAACCGACTCTTTCGGTGAAAAACCATTATTTGTCGTGAGTAACGCATCAGGCATTTATTTCTCGTCAGAACCGACACCACTCATTGAGTTGCTTAAACTAGAATTCTCTCCGACAAATATCGAAGTCGCGGAATTCCTTAACTTTGGCTTTATGTTAAGTGGCCGTACAGGCTTTTTAGGCCTGCAAGCGGTCACCCCAGCCACCGTAATGACATTTACTGATCCGATTTCCGAGCCAAAGCAGCAACGTTACTGGTCGCCACCTCCTTTATCAGAAGGACGCACCAAACTGTCGCCAGCCCGCATTGACGAATTTCATGGACTTTTGGTTAAGTCCGTTGCCCGAAGATTACGTGCTGACGTGCCTATCGGGCTTTTTCTTTCGGCGGGCATCGACTCCAGCCTGATTGCTGCAATTTGCGCAAAGGATCTTCGGCAAGACCTGCAAACCTTCACGGTCACCTTTCCAGATGGGCTTGATGAGGCTAAACAGGCGAAGAGGATAGCCTCGCATCTCGGCATAATCCACAAGACAATTGAAGTTTCAGACGATCCCTTCAAAGGCGACCTCCCAAAAGCACTCAAGTCATTCTATGGAATTCCAAACGACAACCTAACTGCTGTCAGCGTATACCAGCTGTCGCTTGCTGCTCGCCCATCCATCAAGGTCGCACTATCTGGCACGGGAGGCGATGAGCTAGCGGTTGGATACAATAAGTATGATTTCCTACGCAAACGTCGTTTAGCCTACCAAATGCCACCGAAGATGGCCTCGTTGGCGGCGTCAACGCTAGAAATGCTATTTTTGCATCGCAAAGCAGAAATGGTCCGGACGTTCCTTGTTGGTGGTAACATGCATCGGGTATCAGCGCTAAAAAACGGGCGCGCCAGCAATCGACTAACCAGCTTGTCCAATCTTGTAGATTTGCCGGCCGTTACTTCCCGCGATAGGTCGTGGGTTAACAAGATGCGAAGTTTTGATCTCGAAGCCACCCTGCCGGCAAGCTATATAAGTTCGGTTGATAGAGGCAGCATGCGCGCCGGCTTGGAAGTACGCTGTCCCTACCTCAATACTGAGCTATTCGAATACGTAGCAGGGTTCGATAGTTCCAATTTGATTGGGAAGGGTCGTAAATATCTACTCAAAACGATACTTGCCCGCTACCTACCTAAAGCATTCTTTGAAAGGCCAAAAACCGGCTTCGTTAGACCTGTTTCCAAATGGGCAAGTAGCATTGAAAATCCATTTAAAAATAGTGCCTTAGAGACACCATTCCTGCCTAATCCAGAAGACCACAACGAAGTAATGATTGCTCTGCGGCTCGCGTTGTTACAATCAATGGTGAGAGGATGAAAATTATCTTGCTTCTCCCTTCGCTCGATTTAGGTGGCGCAGAACGGCAAGCGGTGCTCATCGCTAATAGCCTAGCGACGGACGGGCATCAGGTGTCAATGGTAATATTCAAGGGCGGCGGCAGTTTGACAGGGACTTTGGACAAGGAACGAGTAGAGCTAGTTCTGCTGGAAGTGAATGGACCAGTATCAGCTGTCAAAGCACTCAAAGGGCTGTTGGCTCTCACCTCCCGCGGCGGCGCAGATGTGATCTATTCTTTCCTGCCCCCATCTAACCTTGTTGCAGGGTTTATTGGCCTTATGCAAAGAAAACTTCGGATCATCTGGGGATTGAGATCTTCTGTAATGCCCATGCATTTTTATGGCTGGAAGTTGCGAGCACTCTATTGGGCAGAACTGAAATTAATTTGGATGGCCAACGGAATTATCACTAACTCGGTTGCTGGACAAGCCAAGGTTCCTTTGAGACTGAAACAGAAAGGCCTTAGCATCACTATACCAAACGCAATTGATACCGACCTTTACTTCAAAGACAAGACGCTAAGGGAGGGCTCGCGCAGCAGACACCGCCTAGCACCTGAAACGATTGCCATTGGTATTGTTGCCAGAATGGATCCGGTAAAGGATCACTTTACCTTTGTAAGAGCGGCTTTCAAATTTGCGAGTGAAATCAAAAACAGCGTTTTTTTTGTCATTGGCGACGGGGATCCAGCCTACAGATCCAATGTGGAGGCTTTAATCGAAGAACTAGGCCTGACGGATCGTTTTATCTTTACAGGAACCGTTTCGGACATCAATGCCGCCTATAATATGCTGGACATCGCCGCACTCACTTCAGTTTCGGAAGGCTTCCCAAATGCCGTTGGCGAAGCGATGGCGACAGCTACACCTTGCACTGTTACGGATGTCGGCGACTGCAGTCAACTTGTCGACGATCTCGACTTGGTTTGTCCTGTTGGCGACGACGACAGACTTGCATCGATTTGGCTGCGCCTCGCAGATGTCACATATCGTGAGATGAAGGGGCATCAGGCTCTCAAACGGGTCACCGAGACATTCACGATTAGCAAATGCCGTAAATCGACCGTCGATTTTCTTGGTAGCCTATGACATGCGTGTTCACTTCCCATTTAGAGGTAACACCGTTGGCGGCAGCCACCTCTCAGCAATAACGCTCATTAATTCACTTCCAAAAATTGGCGTCCAGCCCTTGGTCACTATACACCAGCAAGGTCCGGTAGAGGACTTGTTAACCAAAAACAATATCCCTTTTGAAATCATCAACCTTAAGTTCATCGAGGCCCCTGGCGGATTCAGAGCTATCGCCCAGTTGCCGCGCATTGTTGCACTGTCGAATTTTTTGAAAAGCCGAAGTGTTGACATTGTGCACGCCAACGATGGTGCCATGACCAACACTTGGGTTCCTGCTGCCAAGCTTGCTGGAAAGCCTTCACTCGTCCATATCCGCCGCGTCTGGCGACCATCACGCATCAGCGATTTGCTTCATTTGCAGGCTGGGCATTTCATCGCAATATCAGAGTTCGTTAAATCATCCTTTCCAGAAGCAGCGTGTGACCGGGCGACTGTCGTCACAAACCCTGTGGTTCAACCAGACACCACAAAGGCACCGAAAATCTATGACCGTCAAACTGTGGTTATGGTAGCCTCGCATACCCGCCAAAAAAGACCAGAATTGTTCATTGCAGCCGCTGCAAGCGTGGTTGCACGGCTGCCAAATGTCAGGTTTCTGCTTATTGGCAGGGTTACTGAGTATACCGATGTGTTGCGCCAATTAGTCATCGAAGCCGGCCTCAATAAAAGGTTTTATATTGCCGGCTACACTTCACTTGTCGCCCACAAAATCGCCCAGGCCGCACTTCTGGTGGCGCCAGCTGTCGAGGAGGGCCATGGCAGAACACTGATCGAAGCGATGATGCTGAATACGCCAGTTGCCGCCAGTAGGTCTGGAGGCCATGTCGAAATAGTTCAAGACGGCATAAATGGGAGGCTTTTCGAAGCCGACGACCCCGTGTCGATGGCCGAAGTAATTATTGAAATGCTCTCGAAACCCGACGACACCACCGCAATGACACGCCATGCTGCAACTTTCGCACAAAACACCTTCACAGCCGAAAGTCACGCTCAGACTGTCACCAATATATATCAGCGGTTAGCATTAGGATGACTAAATCTTTAGCCATCACAATTGAGAGCATGGGGGCAGGCGGTGCCCAGCTTGTAATAATACGGCTTATACGTGGCCTTTTGAAAAAGGGGTTTCATGTCCATCTCATAACATTAAAGGGTCCAGAAACTGACTTCTTTGAAATACCTGAGAATGTTGTGCGCCATATTGTAGGTGGTGCACACCGTACGTCTAATCCCCTATCAGCCATTTTCTCAAATCTCCACCGTATTCTGAATTTGCGTCGCGCTATCAATAATTCAAACCCTGCATGCGTGATCAGCTTTGTTTCAACGCACAATATTCTTACTCTGCTTGCCTGCAAAGGCCTCAATACACCAGTTATTATATCGGAGCGAAATGACCCAAAGCGACAATATATTGGCCCGGTTTGGTCTTTTCTTCGCCGACTTTCATACCCCGGTGCTTCTTTCGTGACAGCAAATTCACCGCTTGCTATCAGCTTTCTCCAAGGCTTAGTGCCAGCGGAAAGGCTTAGACTGATACCTAACCCTGTTAGGACGTTTGAACCTCCCAAGAAACCTGTTATGGCCGAGCCGTTTTTCCTTGCCGTCGGCAGGCTACACCGACAGAAGGCCTTTGACACACTAATCGAGGCGTATGCGATCGCACGGCGGGAATCCAGCCTCCCACCCCTTTTGATCCTCGGAACGGGACCAGAGCATCAAGCATTAACCAGCAAAATTTGGCATCTCGGAATTGCAAGCGATGTCAATTTGGCCGGAGAGGTGACGAACGTCGGAGATTACTATTACAGGGCTCTCGCCCTGCTGCATCCTGCTCGCTTTGAAGGCATGCCAAATGCGGTTCTTGAAGCGATGGGCACCGGTACACCAGTGGTGGTTTCAAGCGGACAGGGCGGCATTCTAGATCTTGTATCTGATGGCATAAGTGCAATGATTTTCGACACAGACGATGTTAATCAGCTTGCTAATATTATTTGCCAATTGAATGATGACCCAGCATTACGGAAGAGGCTAAGCCGTGGCGCAAAAGCTGCGGTGGCAGAGAGGCTCCGCGACGACGGCGTATCGGCTTGGTTGGATATAATGGCATTAGTTCCCGGCACCGACATGAATGGAGAAAAATAGGTTTCATGTGCGGAGTAGCAGGCATTCTCAAACCGGGTCTCAACAAGTGCGATTTGCGACGTCTTTCGCTAGACATGGGACGCACTTTATTGCATCGCGGACCAGATCACGGCGATATTTTTGTTGATCGACAGGCTGGCTTCGCCTTATCGCATAGGCGGCTCGCAATCATTGATACCAGCCCTGCCGGACAGCAACCAATGATTTCTGCTTGCGGACGGTTCGTCATCGCCTTCAATGGTGAGATCTACAATTTTCGGGAACTTAGGGCACAACTTGACAAGGAACACGTCAATTTTAGAAGCGCGTCAGACACCGAGGTGTTTCTGGAATACATTGCCGCTTACGGTGTCGCCAAAGCTTGTCACGCGGCAAACGGAATGTTTGCGTTCGCTATCTGGGACAGGCGCAACTGTACACTTACACTTGGCCGCGACCGGTTTGGTCAAAAGCCAATCTATTATGGCAACGTCGAAAACGGCTTTTATTTTGCTTCGGAACTGAAGGCCATCAGACAGGTTGTAACAGGCTCCCTCGAACGAGATGAGGAAGCATTGTCGTTATTTCTGCGACACGGTTACATACCAGCGCCTTGGTCTATCTATCGAGACATACGCAAGCTAGAGCCGGGCCGCATTCTAAAGATTTCTAGTGCTGCTCCGGCTGATTGGCATTCAGAAACCTATTGGTCGGCTGTGAACTGCATTTCCGATGCCCGCCAGACACCTTTTACCGGCACCTTTGACGAGGCTGTGGACGAAATAGAAAGGCTGGCCAAAGTTTCGGTCGAAGAATGTATGATATCCGATGTTCCGCTTGGAGCATTGCTGTCGGGCGGGATCGACTCCTCGATTGTTTCCGCACTGATGACTGCATCACAAAAATCGCCAGTAAAGACATTCTCCATCGGGTTTGACAAAGCCAGTCATGACGAAAGCAAATACGCCGAAGGGGTTGCACAACATCTCAAGACCAACCATACGACATTACACATATCCGAGGATCATCTTATTGGTGTAATTCCAGAATTAGCCAGCCTTTATGACGAACCGTTCGCCGACTCATCACAAATACCGACCTACCTTGTTTCAAAACTCGCGCAAGAACATGTGTCTGTGGCTCTGACAGGCGACGGCGGGGACGAAGTTTTTGGCGGTTATACACGCTATGCCGTCGGCCAACTGCTGAACCAATCGATGCTCGCACCCGCACTACTGCGGCGGGCCGCTTCCAGAGTTCTCCTGGCACCACCCACTTCATTTTGGGATAGTGCTGCAGCCTTTATGGGCGGGCCAGTCAGGCTCGCTGGGGACAAAGTGACAAAACTTGCACGAATTCTTTGCAAGCAGGACTTTGCGGAAGCCTATGTTTCACTGACTTCAAATTTTGATGAGCCAGCCGACCTTCTCCAACTAGACCAACATCCTAACTGGCAGAGGCAAATCTATTCAAAGATGAGTGGACTCAATAGCATCCATCGAATGATGGCGACTGACACGCTGACCTATTTGGCGGATGATATACTAGCAAAAGTGGATCGCGCCAGCATGGCGGTTAGCCTTGAAACACGCATCCCGCTTCTCGACCATAGGCTATTTGAGTTTTCCTGGCGTTTGCCACTGGAGATGCATTCCAAAAATCAAGTCGGCAAAAGAGTTTTGCGATCATTGGCGAATAGGCATGTGCCAAAAGAAATCATGGATCGGCCCAAAATGGGATTTGCTATCCCACTTGCAGATTGGCTCCGCACAAGGCTGAGAGATTGGGCTGAGGAGTTGATTGATCCCTTCGCAATCGAATCTACTGGGCTGAAAAGCGCGCCAATAATACGGTTATGGGAGGAACATCTTTCCGGCAAGCGAGACCATCAGCATGCGCTCTGGACCGCACTGATGTTCCTTGACTGGGAGCGTCGCTGGAATTGAGAAGACAATTCTTTTTAGCGATGATGAAGATGAGTGGAGGCGCACGAATTCGTGGCGTCTATTGTTTATTGGACGAGCTTACTAAATGCACATTCGAAGTACACCGCATTCAGTGATGTTCCACCATTTCCATGGTGGTAAACACGCGCAAGGACAGGGATCGCTTTCGGCATCGCAATTTGCAGAGATGCTCGATTGGTTGCAGACGCGTTACAGTATACTTGATGCTGCCGACTTCCAGAGTGCTGCAATAAACTATAAGCTTGACGCCTCAGATATTTGTATCTCCTTTGACGATGCATTGCTTTGCCAGTTTGACCTCGCACTACCAGTCCTCAACAAATACGGGATCAAGGCTTTTTTCTTCATCTATTCCGCCCCACTGTGTGGCGAACGTAACTATCTTGAGATTTTCCGGGATTTTAGACACTCGTCATTCAGCGAAATGGACGAGTTCTATGAAAAGTTTTTCACTATGGTTAAGGAAGAAGCTGAAGACTCCTATTACGCATCAAAAATAGCATTCAAAGTGTCAGACTATCTGGCGGCCTATCCGTTCTATTCGCTTAATGACCGATGGTTCCGATATTTGCGCGATATCGTGCTGGGCCCAAAAGCTTATCAAGATACGATGATGCGGATGCTGGAACGCCATAACTACGAAATCTCTACTGCGACTAGCCGCCTCTGGATGTCTGAACGCCAGGTTTTGAGCCTTCACGCGCAAGGTCATACAATCGGCATGCACTCTTTTAGCCATCCAACTGCGATGAGTCAGTTGACCCGCGCTGAACAAAAAAAGGAATACTTTCGCAACAAAGAACATCTATGCCAGATCCTTGGTCAAGACCACATCAGCGCAATGTCTCATCCGTGTGGAAGTTACAACCAGGATACGCTTTCCATACTGAAAGAAATGAAAGTAGAAATCGGCTTCAATTCAAGTATGGCAAATGTCCGAGGCAGAGGCCCCCTTGAAATTCCTCGAGAAGACCACGCAAACATTTTAAAACAGATGGCGACATGAAAATCACTGTTTTCACGAGCAACCAGCCACGCCACCTACACCTTGTGAACAGACTCGCAGCGGTCGCAGAAGAAGTTTATTGCGTTCAGGAGGCACTGACCGTCCGTCCCGGACTATTGGATGATTTTTTCAAGAAATCAGAAGTCATGCAAACCTATTTCAGCTATGTTGTAAGTGCAGAAAACCAGCTTTTTGGCGACCTTGGGTTTATGCCTGTCAATGCAAAATCACTTTGCCTTCGAGCTGGTGATTTGAATTATATAACACCTAAGGAACTGGGGCCGGCTCTAGATGCTGATCTATTTGTCGTTTTTGGATCCAGCTACATTAAAGGTTGGCTAGTTGACTTCCTTGTCGAACGGCAAGCGATAAATATTCATATGGGCCTATCGCCTTATTACAGAGGTTCATCGTGTAATTTCTGGGCGTTATATGACCAGCGACCAACATATGTAGGTGCCACGATACATCTTCTTTCTAACGGCTTAGACAATGGGGATATGTTGTTTCATTGCTTGCCAAAATATAATTTGGAGAACCCGTTCCTTTTCACAATGAGATCTGTAGGGGTGGCGCATGAAGCGCTAGAAGAACGCATCCGGACCGGCGAGATATATCAAATCGAACCTATCAAACAAGATCGCAGCAAAGAGCTCAGATATTCGCGCAATAGCGAATTCAATGACACCAAGGCAAATGAGTTTCTTGGTCGTATCGAGGGTTGGGCAAACGACGTGCCGGATTATCCAGAACTCGTAAATCCCTGGTTCGGCTGAGT
>MDSZ01054793.1_pt1 | contig 18955 bp, 18 predicted proteins | sample 811201 | NCBI WGS metagenome assembly MDSZ01 (sample SAMN05326647, study PRJNA326480) | marine metagenome | isolation source: seawater | place: Indian Ocean: North | collected 2010
GGTCCACAATCAGCAGGGTCTAACATGACTTGAATTGCTTGTTGCAAGCTTGAAATAATTTGCTCAGGTCTTGTTATTCTGTCGAAATATCTTACTACAGGTTTAAATCCATCATTTTGAGTTATTCCTGGATTATTGAAATGTTCAACTTGTTGTAATACTGGATCTGGCATTCTATTTGCAAATGTATCGCCTGGTAAAAAAAGTATAGGTAATCTGTTGCTCATTGCAACAGCTGCTGCAGTAATCATATTTGTAGATCCTGGACCAACTGATGATGTTGCAATAAAAATTTGTTTACGTCTTTTAGCTCTAGAATATGCTATACCTGTAAGAGCCATATTTTGCTCATGATGTCCTCTCCAGGTAGGAAGCTCTTTTTTGTTTTCCTCAAGGACTTGTCCTAAACACGCTACGTTACCGTGTCCAAAAATTCCAAACACACCTGGAAATAAAGGTACTTTTTTTTGATCTATAAGAGTTTTCTGGGCAATAAGAAATTTTACTAAAGCATGAGCACAAGTAAGTTGAATGTTTTTCATAAATTCAATATAAAGTATTTAATTAATATTCTTTATTCAACAACAATTTATGTACGATAAATATGGACAGTTTATTGATGGTAAGTGGCAAAAATCTGCAAGCGGAGAAACATATGATGTCATTAATCCAGCCACAGAAGAAATAATAGGGAAGGCATCTAAAGCAAATAGTGCGGACATTCAAAAAGCTCTTCGGTCTGCCGAAAAAGGATTACTAGTTTGGAAAAACACATCTCCTTGGGAAAGGTCTAAGATTATAAGAAAAATTTCAGATTTAATAAGAAAAAGAGTTGATATATTATCAAAATGGTTGACTCTTGAAGTAGGTAAACCTTTAACAGAAGGCCCAGGAGAAATCGGAGGAGCTGCTGATATTTTTGAATGGAATTCTGAAGAAACAAAAAGAATTTTTGGTGAAATAAATCAGAGTCGTTTTCCAAATACACAAATTCATGTAATGTATCAGCCAGTTGGTGTGGTAGCAGCCTTAGTCCCATGGAACTTTCCAATAATTTTAGCCTCAAGAAAAATTTCAACAGCTTTAGCAGCAGGTTGCTCTGTCATAGTAAAACCAGATGTTATTACGCCAGGAAGTGTAATGGAAATAGTTGATATTTGTAGAGAAGCTGGAGTACCTCCGGGCGTAGTAAATTTATTATCAGGAGATCCCGCTGGAATTTCAGAAGAATTAATAAAATCTGATATAATAAAAAAAATTTCTATCACCGGTTCAACGCGAGTTGGTAAATTAATATTAAAACAAGCTGCTGATAAAGTTCAACGAGTTACAATGGAACTCAGTGGTCATTCGCCATTTATAGTTTTTGACGACGTTGATTTAAACAAGGTTGCTGACATGGCAATTACTTCTAAATTTAGAAATAACGGGCAAGTATGTATATCGCCGAACAGATTTTATATTCATGAAAAGAAAAAGGATGAGTTTGCAAATTTAATGGTCCAAAAAACAAAAAAATTAAAAATTGGAAATGGTATGGATAAAGATACATTACTAGGTCCTTTGTGCACAAAGCAAAGGTTGGAAGGTGTAGAAAAACTAGTCGAAACAACAAAAAAAGAAGGTGGAAAAATTTTACTAGGCGGTAAAAGAGCTGCAAATTTTAATAAAGGATATTATTTTGAACCAACAATTTTTGATAACATTAAAGACAACTTTACAATTATGAAAGAAGAACCTTTTGGTCCTATTGTGCCAATTTTAACGTTTAAAGACTTTGATGAAGTAATGAAAAGAGCCAATAATAATGATTTAGGTTTATGTAGCTATGTATATACAACAGATTTAAAAAAAGCCAATAAAGCTTCAGAGCAACTTGAGTCTGGTTGTGTTGCTATAAATACTCCAGTTGTAGCTGTAGCAGAAGCACCTTTCGGAGGTATTAAACAAACCGGATATGGTAGAGAAGGCGGTTCAATGGCTATTAAAGATTACTTAAATATCAAATACACTCATTTTGGTATTTCTTACGAATGAGAAAAAATAAAATAAAACAAATGTTTAAAGAGGGCAAACCAATTATTAATGGTTGGCTCCAAATTCCAAGTGCATTCTCAGCAGAAGTTATGGCTCATCAAGGCTGGGATTCTTGCACTATAGATATGCAACATGGTGTAATAGATTATCCTAATGCCTTAAATATGTTACAGGCTATTTCAACAACTAACACTGTTCCTTTAGCTAGAGTAAATTGGAATGAGCCTGGACAAATAATGAAAATTTTAGATGCTGGATGTTATGGAATTATTTGTCCGATGGTAAGCAATAGAAAAGAAGCAGATAATTTTGTTAAAGCCTGTCTATATCCATCTAAAGGTTATAGAAGTTTTGGACCTATAAGAGGCTTATTATATGGGGGAAGTGATTATGCTAAAAATTCTGATGAAGAAATTTTAAAATTAGCAATGATCGAAACTAAAGAGGCATTAGAAAAACTCGATGAAATATTGGATACACCAAATCTTGATGGTATTTATATTGGACCAGCAGATCTTAGTTTAGCCTTAGGAGAGGAACCAGGTTTCGATAAACCAGAAAATTCAATTGCATATAAAGAAATTCTGAAAATTTTGGAATCTGCTAAAAAAAGAAATTTATTAGCAGGTATTCATAATGGAAGCGTGGAATATGCACAAAAGATGATATCCAAAGGCTTTAATTTGGTTACGGTCGGTTCTGATCAAAGATTTATGAGTTCAGGAGCTAAAAACTCTATAGAGAAATTTAAAGGTATTAAACAAAAAACTGACATAAAAGGGTATTAGTTATTTTTGATGAGCTTTTATGTTTACATGCTCAAATCAGTTGGAAAATATAAAATCACTTATGTTGGTTATACCAAAAACCTTAAAAGAAGATTATCTCTTCACAATTCAGGTAAAGGAGCAAAATTTACAAGAGGAAGACGCTGGAAAATCATTTATAAAGAAAAATTTAATTCTAAAAGTGAGGCAATTTCCAGAGAATATTATATAAAGAACAATCGTAAACTCAGAAAAAAAATTAAGAATTTAAACTAATGAAAATCTCTATTTTATTGCCTTATAAAGAAAATTTTTCAGAGAGTTATGCTGGAGCAGTTGCTTTATATGTAAACGATACAGTGAATATAAGTAAACATAAAAATTCTATTACTATTTATGGAAATACAAATTTTAAAAAAACTTTCAATTTAAATTATAAAAATATCCCTTTAAAAAAAACTTTATTAAAAAGTCAGTCTAAATTATATGTTTCAGAATTTATTAAAACTCAAAAATCTAAAAAAATAGATCTTATTGAGGTTCATAATCGACCTTATTATATAAAATTAATACAAACTCAGTTGAAATCCAGTTTGGTTTTATATTTTCATAACGATCCTTTAAGCATGGTTGGGTCGAAAACGATAGATGAAAGGTTAGATCTAATAACAACTTGTTCTAAAATTATATTTAATAGTCAATGGACGAAACAAAGATTTTTGAGTGGTCTAGATAGGTTTATACATTCATCAGCTAAACTTGAGGTTATTCAACAATCTGCAACTAAAACTAATATTGATATTAGTAAAAAAAAAAAAATTATTACTTTTGTTGGAAAATTAAATTCTGCAAAAGGTTATGATATTTTCGGAAGGGCAATTATCAAAATCTTAAATAAATATAAAGATTGGAAAGCTTTTGTAATCGGAGATGAATTAAGGGAAAAAATTAATTTTAATCATGAAAATTTGAAAATTCTCGGCTTTTTAAAACATAAAAAAGTTTTAGAAATATTTAATAAATCCAGTATTGCTGTAGCTTGCTCAAGATGGGAGGAACCATTTGGAAGAACAAGTTTAGAGGCATCAAGCAGAGGATGTTCTGTTATTATAAGTAATAGAGGAGGTTTACCCGAAACAATTACTAATGGCGTAATCTTAAAAAAATTAAATCACTTAGAATTATACAAATCTATAGAGTCATTAATAAGAAATAAGAAAAAAAGACAAGAGCTACAAAAACTCTCAATTAATAATTTTTACTTAACACATAATTATATATCTAAAAAAATTGATGAATATAGAGATATGATTTTATATGGAAAAATCTCTCTATCCAATATAAAAAAAAATAAATCACTAAAAATTTTACATGTCACAAATTTTAATGAAAGACATAACGGTAGGTTATTTTATAATACTGGAAGACGTCTCAATAATGGGTTTTTGCGATTAAATCATAGCGTGCTAGAATTTAGTGATAGAGATATTGTGAGTTATTATAGATCTATTAATGATTTTAAAGGCTCAAAAAAGTTAAATAAAAAATTAATAGAAGTAATCAGTAATTATTTACCAGATTTAGTTGTGTTAGGACATGCTGACTTAATCAGTAATGAGACTTTACAATACATAAAAAAAATATATCCGAACATAAAGATAGCTCAATGGTTTTTAGATAGAATGGACTCTGAGTGGAAAATAAACAGAAAAAGATTTGAAAACAAATTTAACTTTACTGACGCAAATTTTTGCACAACTTCTCCTGAAGTTTTAAATTTTGATAAAAATAAAATAATTCATTACATACCAAATCCAGTGGATGAATCATTTGAGACATTAAATATATTTACGAAAAAAACATTTAGTAGAGATTTATTTTTTGCAATGAGTCATGGTGTACATAGAGGTATTCTAAAAAAAGGTAAATTTGATGTTAGAGAAAATTTTATTAATAAATTAATAAATCTACTTCCAAATGTTAAATTTGATATTTATGGTATGAATGAAAGGCAACCTATATGGGCAGACGAGTATTTAAAATCAATTGCAAATTCTAAAATGGCTTTAAATTTAAGTCAGGGAAATCCTGTTAAATATTATAGTAGTGATAGAATATCACAAATGGTCGGTAACGGATTATTAACATTCGTTGATAGTAGAACAAAATTAAATGATTTTTTTACAAATAAAGAAATTATCTTTTATAAATCAACATCTGATCTTGCTGAGAAAATCAATAAATATAATACTGACGATTACCAAAGGGTGAAAATAGCAAAAGCCGGAAAAAGAAAGTATTTTAAATTTTTTAATTCAACTATCGTAGCAAAATATATAATTGAGAAAACATTTCAGAATGAGTCGGAAAAGTATTATTGGGATAAATAATATATCATGACTTTAAAAAATATATTTAAAAAATATAAAACTGACAAAATATCTCATAAATATCATTTAATTTATGAAAAATATTTTTCAGAAATTAAAGATAAAAAACTAAATATTTTAGAAATAGGTGTTGCTGATGGATCATCATTACTTGCATGGTCAAAATATTTTAAAAATTCGAAAATTATAGGTATTGATATTAAAAAAATTAGCTCAAAAATAAAATTACCTAAGAATGTTTTTTTTTATCAAGGATCACAATCTGATAAATCTTTTTTAGATAAATTGATAAATATACATAAAAAATTTGATATCATAATTGATGATGGTAGTCATCATCCAGCTGATGTAATTTTCTCCTTTAAAAACATGTTTAATTCATTAAGTCTTAAAGGTCTCTATTTTGTAGAAGACATGCAAACAAGCTATAATCATTTTTTTGGCGGTAATCCATTTGATCTTAATTACGCAAACACTCATATGAACTATTTTAAAAGGCTCGCAGACAATATTAATTATAAAGAAATAGCTAATCCATTTTATGTTAAAAAAAAATACGACGGTTTAATCAAAAGTGTCTCATTTTATAATAATCTTGTTGTTGTTGAAAAAGACATCAATAATATAGATAGTAATTTGGTTCTTAACAATTCTTACGAAAATAAACGTTATAATACAAAAATAAAAAGAAAAAATGAAAAAATAAGATATTTCATAAAATATAAAATCTTATTTAAATTATATACATTATTGTTTTTTATTTTTAATCTAATTAAAAAAATTATTTTATTAAGATTTTAATGTTTTCAGTAATTATTCCAACTTTTAATAATCTTGATTATTTAAAATTATGTCTAGATAGTATTAAGAAAAATTCAGAATATAACCATGAGATAATAGTACATGTCAACGATGGCTCAGACGGTACACTTGATTATTTAAAATTAAATAAGATCAAACATACCCATTCAAATATGAATATAGGTTTATGTACATCTTTAAATTTAGCGGCAAAAAAAACTTCGACCAAATATTTATTATATTCTCATGATGATATGTATTTTTGTCCTGGATGGGATGTTTTTTTGTCAAAAGAATTAAAGAATATAAAACATGATTTATTTTATTTTTCAGGAACTATGATTGAACCATTTAAGGGTGCTCATCTTACTTTGGATTGCGGTAGATCGATTGATACTTTTAATGAAAAAAAACTAATTGAAAATTTTTCATCTTTATCATTTTATGACCACCAAGGTACACATTTTGCTCCTCATTTAATATCTAAAAGAATTTGGGACCAAGTAGGGGGCTTTAGTGAAGATTTTAATCCTGGCATTGGATCTGATCCTGATTTCAATATGAAATTATGGAAAGTAGGTGTAAGAATATTTAAGGGTATAGACAAATTTCGTGTATATCACTTTGGTTCAATTACAACAAGATCAAAAGTTAATTTTAAACAAAACAAAGGAAATAAAATTTTCTTGTTGAAGTGGGGGATTACAGTAAATTTTTTCAAAAAATATTACTTAAGATCACTTTCAAAATTTAATGGAAAACTTAATGAGCCGATCAAAAATTTAATGTATTTTATAGATTTATTTAAATGTAAAATCCATTATTTATATTACTCACTTTTTAGATAATTCATTTAGTGCATTATTTTTAAATAAGTCAGCTTCTCTTATATATCTACGCACCATATCAACAGATTTGTGTCCAGTCATTGCCATGATATTTCTTTCGCTAGCCCCATATTCAGCTGTTGTTGTTGCAAAACCTGAACGAAGACTATGGCCAGCATATTTTTTTTCGTCTAGACCAGATTTTAATGCATATTTTTTTAAGATTAATGCAACATTTTTATCTGAAATAGGAAATACCACTTCATTTTTATTTTTAGACATCCAGTTTTTAAGATGATCAACAGGGCAATATTCAACATATTTAAAAGCAGGAATAGCCTTTATCATTCCTTCCCCAGATTGGTCAGATTTGGATTTTTTAACAAATATTTTTACTCCTTCCCTTACAAATTCAACGTCTTCTCTGGTAATAGCAACCAGCTCAGATCTTCTAAACCCACCAGAAAAACCAATCAAAATTAAGGACTTATTTCTTAATTTTTTAAATTCACTCTCAGAAGATTCATTTATTACATTAATTATTTGTTTTAACTCATTGAATAATAATGGTTTTTTTGCTTTTTGATGAACGCCAATTTGCCTTTTAATACCTAATAAATTTTCAACTATTATGGGATGCTTAGTATCTAAGTAATGGCCTTTGTATCTATGCATAACGTTTATAGACGCCAATCGTCTTTTTAAAGTGCTATATTTTGATTTTTTTGATAAGTGAGTTAAATACAGTGAGACTATTTTAGGCTCCGTTGGTAAACTCTTCATATTATGTTTTGTGCAAAATAGAACAAAGTCATTAAAGTCTGATTTATAAGCTCGTAAAGTATTTTTAGCTTTTGAAAGCTTTAGATTGTCTAAAGTCTCAATTTCTAGTTTTTTTATTTCAGATGTTAAATCATTCATAATTTCCGATAACCATTAATTATCGGAATTAATATATTATTTATTTTTTTTGTCAAGTGTTTAAATTTAAAAGATGTTTGGGAGTCGTAAAAGATTACTTTTGGATCGTGGACCTAGTTGGCCGGATTATGACAAAGCCAAACCTTTTATGATAAGGTATTATTTGTTATTTAGAAAAAGACCTAAATGGTTTCCATTTAATATTTTCCTTCACAAGATACTTAAAAGCGATTTAGGGGATTTACATGATCATTATTGGTCTTATATCACCCTGGTACTTAAAGGTGGATACTGGGAAACAACGAAAAATGGTCGATTTTGGCGGGGGCCAGGCTATATAGGTCTTAGAAAGGCTTCAGATACTCACAGTCTAAAGATTCCTGAGGGGAAAACAGCTTGGACGCTCATATTTGTAGGGCCAAATAAAGGTTCTAAGCAATTTGCAAATTTTAACAAATCAAGCCAAAACAACCGTTAATATTGAACTTTTGAAACCTTAAATGATAAAATTCTTACTTCCCATAGCAATATTTTTAGCTGCTGTTTACGGAATTTCTTATTTCTGGACAAATTCAAGCTCTAAAGGCAAAAAATCGATAGCTTTAGGCTTAATAACAACCCTTATAGCATGTATTTCCCTAACAATTTATCTTATTATTGATTAATGAAATTTGTGGGCACTAGATTTCAAGTAAAAGTATGGAGATATTTAAAGAAAATACCAGTTGGTAAAACAAGAACCTATTCACAAGTGGCAAAAGCTATTGGAAAACCTCTAGCAGTCCGAGCAGTCGCTTCTGCGATAGCAAAAAACCCCTATCCTCCCCAAATACCTTGTCATAGAGTTATTAGATCTGATGGATCACTCGGAGGATACTCTGGTAAAGGTGGGCTCAAAACTAAGAAAAAACTCCTAAAAAAGGAGGGTATAATCGTCTAGAATTGTTATTTGACGGGCGATCTGGTCTATTCCGCCCTATTCACCTTTATTTTTTATCCACACAACAACTAGTTGTACTCTAAAATTAAAGATATTAAAAAAAACATACTCTATGGCCGTTTAAACACTATATTCTGTTTCTGCAAAGCTAATGAATTATTAGAATTTCCTCGTCATAGAGAGACTCAAAACCCCCTATTTTCAAGGGTTTGAACATCATTTTTTTTTGAAATCATTTTTATTGCTATTTTTATTGATGATTAATAACCTTTTTTAGTCTTTTTTTTATATTTTTTAAAAAAAGATGTTCAAATTTTCTATATATAGTAAGCTTTTTTATAATATTAGTAAATAGTATTTACCTAATAAATAATATTTTACTTTATATATTGTATGTAAGTCATTGAATTTACTGAAAATATTTTAGACTTATATAAACAACAATTGGAATCGTAAAAAAAGACATAATAGTTGAGGTTACTATTACGCTTGCAACGTTATCTACTACCTTTTTCTCTGAATACATAGAACCAACTAAGTAAGTTAAAACTGCACTTGGCATACAAGATTGAATTAGTAATACTCCAGCAGCAAAGCCATTAAGATTGAGAAATTTTATTAAGGCAAATCCAATAATAGGACCTAATATTACTCTCACCGCTCCAAGTATAGATGCATGTGTCCAAGAAACTACTTTCATTCTAGATAATGCTATTCCTAAAGACATTAGTACTAAAAAAATGGTCGCGTAAGTAAGCAAAAAGGTAGTGTTTTCTATATATCCTGGAACATCCCAATCGAAATACAAGAAAATAACTGAAACAATAATTCCGTAAATTGGCATATTCTTAATTAATATATTTAGTGCAAAACTTTTTTTGGCCAATAAAACACCTAAAGTAAAGTGTAAGAGAATAATTACAGAAGCTATTGCAGAAGCAACACCTAAACCTGCCGTTCCATAAGCAAACAAACAAATTGGTATACCCATGTTACCTGTATTTGGTAAAATTAAAGGTGGAAGTTCACTTATGAAATCTTTTTTTAATAAAAGTAAAAATAAAATACCTAATAAGGAAAAACCTAAAATTATAATTAAAGCATATGTAAAATACTCAATAAAAACTGATAACGTTACTCCTGTAGTAGTGATAGTATAAAAAATCATCGCAGGTGTTCCAACATTTCCAGCAAATGTAGTAATGAAATCAGTACTTATTTCAGGATTTTTTTTACCAAGGTAATAACCTATTCCAATAACAAAAAAAACTGGTGCGATGACATCGATTAGTTTAACATATAAATCCATTAAACTCTTACATCAGATTTTCTAGGTTTTCTCAACTTATTTCTATAATTTATAGCATTTTCAAATTCCATTAATCTTTTGTGTATTGATCTTAATTCTGTAATTCGAGTCCAATTATATAAGAAAACTGAAAAAGCATCTTTTACTTCTCCAAACGCATTTACTACTTGCATCATAATACCTAAAGTAAAAGCAGCAGTAAATAAACCCGGTGCCATAATTAAAAAAGGTACTATTACAAATAATTGTCTATACCAAATTGCCCACAAATCAAAGTAACCATAGTGTAAAAATAGTCTATGATAATTAAATTTTATCCCTGTAAATAATTGTAAAATTGTAGGTGCTTGAACATAATTTCTCCTATCATCTTCTCCGTAAACTAATTCTTTTCTAAACGCTGCTTCAACTTTTTGATTATTATATTCCAAACCTGGTAATTTTATACCAACAAGCCAACTAATGATAATTCCACCAATACTCAAAAGAAGAGCAACCCAAACCAAAGAACCGGATACGTTTTCTAAAAAAGGAACAGTTACATTTGATGAAAGACCCCAAAGAATTGGAATAAAAGCAATTAAAGTCATTATGGCTTTAACAACTTGCAGACCTATAGACTCAACTATTTTTGCAAAATTCATACAGTCTTCCTGAATTCTTTGAGAAGATCCCTCAACTTTTGCCTCTGTAGCTCTCCAATAAGGCATGTATGAAAACGTCATGGCTTCTCTCCATCTAAAAGCCCAAAGTCTAGTAAACCAATTAACAAATGCAAAAAGTGTTACATAAGGTAGTGCAATATATAAAAATCTCTTAATTGAGTCCCAAAATTCTGATATTTCTCGCTTTTCTGCAGTCTGTAAAATATCATAAAAGTCCTTGTACCAGCTGTTAAAAAGAACATCTAGATAAGTTTGAGTAACTAGTAATAAAAGAATAAAAAAACCACCGCCGTAAGACCAATAAAACCATTTTTTATCTTGAAAATAACTTCGCCACATAATTAATTTTTTAAAAAATTATCTGCATAAGATTTTATTATAAATTTTTTCTTATTAGGCTCGTAAACTCTAAATTTTATTCCATTCTTTTTAGCATATTCTATAGCCTTGTCTTTTGTTGGAAATTTAAGAATAACCTCATCTAAAGTATCTGAAGAACTCTCCCAACCCATTAAGGGATTAATTTTTGTGTCTTTTGTCTCAAATTCCAAGACCCATTTTTTTTGTTTTGCTCTTCCAGATTGCATTGCAGTTTTAGTAGGTATGTATATTTTTGCTTTTTTCATATATTACAAAAATGGCATTTCACAAACTTCGCCATTAAAAGGTTTACCACCTAAAAATATTTCGAATTTTTGTGATGGTTTGCAAAAATTAATATTCATCATTGCAATTCCAACCATCATATTAAATCTAGGTGAAAAGGCTGCAGATCTTAATTTACCAATTTCATTTTTTTTGTCATCAAATATTGATATCTCGTTAATAAGATCTATTGATTTAGTGTTAATTTTTACTCCCATAAGTTTCCTTTTAATTCCTTTTGCTTTTATTTTTTTTAAGTTTTCTTTTCCTAAGAAAAAAACATCAGAATCAAGATTTATATATTTGTCAAATCCACATTCAAATGGATTATCACCAATGTCCATATCATTTCCATATGACAATAGGCCTCCTTCAATTCTTTCAGGGTGATTAGGTGCACCAGGTTTTAAATTAAATTCGTTACCTATTTTGAAAAAATAATCATAAAGTTTTAAACCAGATTCGGCATTTTCAACGTGTATTTCGTATCCACCTTGTTTCGAAAATCCCGATTTTGAAATTAAGTATTTTTCATTATCAAAATTAAAAAAATCAAATCTAAAAAATTTTAAATCTTTAATTTTTTCTCCAAAAATTTTAATCATTATATTTAAAGATTTTGGACCTTGTATAGCTAATGTGTCAACATTAGCCTCAAATATTTCAACTTTAAAATCTTTTACTGATGAAATACCTTTTGCAAACAATAAAACATCCGAGTCTGCTATGCATAATCTCCATCTATTCTCACTTAACTTATAAATAAGAGGGTCATTGATAATTTTTCCATCAACATCAACCAATGGTGCATAGTAACATGCTCCAATTTTTGATTTAGATAAATCTCTACAAGTCATTAGTTGAACAAGCTTAGAGGAATCCTCTCCGAAAATTTCAATTTCTCTTTGAACAGAAACATCCCAAATTTGTACGTGTGTTTTTAAATGATTATATTCTGCTGATGGAGATGAAAAAGAAGTCGGTAATAACATATGATTATAAACTGTATAACTTTTAACACCTTGGTCTTCAATTCTTGAAGAAAAAGGCGTACTTCTAACTCTTCTTGATTTTGATATTATGATATTTTTCATCCTTTTATAAAATTTACAATTTTATCTCTCATTTCAAAAGCATTTTCTAGAATTATCATATGTCCACAGTTTTTTATTACATGGATTTTGGAACCAGGGATTAAATCTGAAAATTCTTTTCCTTTTTCAAGTTTAATCATTTTATCAAGTTCTCCAAAGATAAATAAAGTTGGACAATCTATTTTTTTAACAGCATTAATGCCATTTTTATAATTATTACAAGCTATTAAATCTACTGCTAATACTTCTCTTACCTCTCTGGGTGAATTTAAGATCTTTTGTAAAGGGTTTCCACCAATAAATCGTTTAGAGTTTCCGTAGCCCCATTTCATCATTAAGTTAAGCGACTCCATGTCCCCATTTAAAGCTAAATCGATAAGATTTTTGTTTACCGGAATTTCATATGAACCAGCTACAAATATTAATTTTTTGATTTTTGATGAGTATTTTAAAAAATACTCGAGGCTTATTAAACAGCCTTGAGAATGCCCTACTAAAAAAAAATTTTTTATACCTATTTTATTTGTTACTTTTTCTAGCCATTCTGCCATGTCCTCAATTGTTTTTAAGCTCTCACCCTCAGAATTTCCATGACCTGGAAAATCTAATGTTATCACATTATAATTTTGATCTGAAATAAATTGAGCCGTTAAAGACCAAACAACATGCGATTGTCCACTGCCATGTAATAATATTACTGTATCCTTTTTTGGGTCAAAGAGCTCACCCGTATCTAAATAAAAAACCTTATGATTATTAACATCTATTATCAAATAATTTCCTTGGCTTTTTTTCTTAATTCAAATTTTTGTATTTTACCTGTTGAAGTTTTTGGAAGTTCACAAAAAATAATTTTTTTTGGAATTTTAAAACCAGCTAAGGAGTCTCTACAAAACTTAATAAGATCATTCTCACTTACATTCTTTCCTTTAATCATTTCTACAAATGCACATGGTGTTTCTCCCCATTTTTCATCTGGTTTAGCAACAACCGCGCATAAAGAAACAGCTGGATGTTTAGTGAGGGTATTTTCAATTTCAACTGATGAAATATTTTCTCCACCTGAAATTATAATATCTTTAGATCTATCTTTTACTTGAATATAACCATTCTCATGAATAACTGCTAGGTCTCCTGAGTGAAACCAGCCTTTATTCATAATCTTTTTTGTCGACTCTGGGTTTTTATAATAACCTTTCATAACAGTATTACTGCGTATCATTATTTCACCCATACTTTTGCCGTCTCTAGGAACCTGAGAATAATCTGAAGGATTCAACACTGCTACTTCTTCTGTATGTGGATATCTAACACCTTGATATGATTTTATTTCTGATTTTTTTTCCTCATCATGATTGTTCCATTCATCATTCCAGGCACAATGAGAAATGTGTCCATAGGTTTCTGTTAACCCGTAAACATGCATGACTTCAAATCCTAATGATTGCATTTTTTTAAGAATAGAGCTTGGGGGTGGTGCTCCTGCAGTCATTACAAAAATTTTGTGTTTAATTTCTTTTTGTTCTTCTTTTGGTGCATTTGCAATCAGGTTTAAAATTATTGGTGCTCCACCAAAATGAGTAACTTTGTATTTTGATATTAAATCAAATATATCTTTAACAACAATATTTCTGATAAGAATAATTTTGGCATGCAATAAAGCTAAAGTCCAAGGATAACCCCAGCCATTACAATGAAACATTGGTACAGTATACAAATAAGTTAATTTGTTTGGCATATTCCAAGCAGTAACACTTCCCATTGACATTAAATATGACCCCCTATGATGGTAAACAACGCCTTTGGGTTTACCTGTCGTCCCCGATGTATAATTAAGTGATATAGCTTGCCATTCATCTTTAGGCATTTCATATTTAAAATTTTTATCGCCCTTCAATAAAAAACTCTCATATTCATATTTGCCTATTTGTCCTTCATCAGGAAGGCTTGCCTGTGTGTCTACAATATCAATAACAATAATTTCATTTTTTAAAATTGATAAAGCTTTGTCTACAATTTTTTTAAATTGTCTATCTACTATAAAAACTTTAGCGTCACTATGTTCTAAAATATATGCAACAGTGTTTGAGTCTAATCTTGTATTAATAGTATTAATAATTGCCCCAGTCATTGGTATTGAATAGTGTGCTTCAAATAATTCGGGCGTATTTGCAGCCATTATAGAAACTGTATCACCCTGTTCCACTCCGATTTTTTTTAATGAACTGGCAAATTGACAAGATCTTTCATAAATATCTTTCCAGCTAAATTTTCTCTTTCCATAAATAATAGCCTCATAATTAGGATAAACATCCTTTGTTCTTTCCAAAAAAGTAAGTGGAGATAAAGGAACAAAATTTGCTTTATTTTTTTCTAAATTTTTGTCAAAAGAATTCATTAATTGAACTTGGCTTTCATTATGCTGTCGCTACCGCTAATAGCTGAATGATAATGACTATCGATTCTTGGTGTTATTTTATCGAAAAAATATTTAGCAGTATTTATTTTTTCTTCATAAAAATCTTTATTTTTGTCGGCATTTAAAATACTTATTTTAGACATCTTTAGCCATGAGTATCCTAAAGCAATATAACCCAAAGTTTTTAAGAAATCATTGCAAGAAGCGCTTACGTCATCTTTTTGCTCTTTAAATCTCTTTTCAAGCCATTTAGCAAAACTTTCTAAAATTACAATTTTATTTTCTAATATAGAAGAAAATTTCTTAAGATCTTCGCTACCATTTGTTTTTTTTATCTCACTTTTAACTTCTATAATAAATTTATCTAAAATTTTATTACTTAAAACTTTTCTAAAGACTAAATCTATGGCTTGTACTGAATTAGTTCCCTCATAAATAGGTGTTATTCGATTGTCCCTAAATAGCTGTTCTATACCTTGATCCCTTGTGTAACCATATCCACCAAAAATTTGAATAGCTTCATTTGTTATTTCCATACCCATGTCTGAAAAAAAGGATTTGATAACAGGTGTCATTAAAGAAACCATTTCATTTGCCTCTTTTCTTACATTTTCATTATCATGGTTAAGACTCACATCTATTTGCTGAGATAACCAAAAAGCTAATGATCTTTGACCTTCAATAATTGATTTCATGTTTAATAAACTTCTTCTAATATCAGCATGCTTAATTATTAAATCAGTATTATTATCGTTATTATTATTTGCCTTACCCTGTTTTCTATCATTAGCATAAGCCAATGAATTTTGATAAGCAGTTTCCGCAATTCCAAGTCCTTGTATTCCAACAATTATTCTTTCCAAATTCATCATCGTAAACATTGAACTTAATCCTTTATTCTCTTTTCCTATGAGATAACCTTTAGCTTTATCAAAATTTAAAACACAGGTTGGTGAACCTTTAATACCCATTTTAGTTTCAATTGATAAAGTGCTAATCCCATTTCTCGATCCAATTGTACCATCGTTATTCACGTTAAATTTTGGGACAAGAAACAAACTTATTCCTTTGGTTCCTTGTGGTGAGTTTGGTATCTTTGCTAAAACCAAATGAATTATATTTTCCGTTAAATCATGATCGCCTGATGTAATGAATATTTTTTGACCTGTTAATAAGTAACTTCCATCTGTATTTTTTTCAGCTTTAGTTTTTATTAATCCTAAGTCAGTACCACACTGAGATTCCGTTAAGCACATAGTTCCACTCCACTTTCCCTCAACAATTTTAGGGAGAAATTTATCTTTTATTGATTGGTCTGCATGATGTAAAATGCAGTTATATGCACCAATACTTAACTCACTATATAATTTAAATGATAGACTAGCAGAAGATAGCATTTCCTCAAAAAAGGTACTCACAGTTTTTGGCATACCTTGCCCACCATATTTTGGATCACAAGAAAGTGAAGTCCAGCCATCAGATATAAATTTTTTATATGCTTCTTTGTAACCAGGTGGGGATCTGACTATACCATTTTCATACACACATGGGTTCTCATCACCGATTTTTGCTAAGGGATGTACGATTTCTTTATTAATCTTTGCTGCTTGAACTAAAATATCTTTAACAAGTTCAGAATTTATCTCTTTAAACTTTTCAATTTCATTATAATTTTTGTTATCTTTTAAATAATCAAAAAGAAACATCATTTCATCTACTGGAGCATTATAAGTAGTCATCTAATTAACCAAAGGTTTTCCTGTTTGCAAAGTATGTTGTATTCTTTCTTGTGTTTTTTTATTTTCAACAAGTTTCATAAAACTATTTAATTCTAAATCATACATTTGATTTTCACTAATTTCTTCATGCAAATTTGTGTCACCGCCACTTAAAACATAAGCTAATTCTTTACCTACTACCATACCATGATCTAAAATCTTATTCTCATTATATAATTCTTCTAATATTTTATGCATTTTTTTTCTAACAGATTCTCCAGATAGTTTAAATTTACATTCTTTGGTAGCTAACATATTAACATTTTTTTCTATTAAAGACCTCGCTGTTGGTAACAGTTCGTTTCTATTGATAATAACATCATGTTTATTATCTAAAAATAATAAAGGCTTAGCTTCATGAGGGGAAGTAGCAGTTTTAGCATAACCTATTATATTAAATACTTCTAATGGAGCAAAATCAGGATCGTTTTTCGCTTTTTCAGTTTGTGTCCACCGCCATAATAATTCCTTACAACCTCCCCCAGCAGGAACTAATCCCACAATAGTTTCAACTAAACCCATCACTATATTTGTATGGGTAACAACGTAATTGCTTTGTAAAAGTATTTCTTCACCGCCACCCAATGCCAAACCCGATGGTGCAGAAATCACTGGATTTTCACAATATTTTAAATGTTTACAAGTTTCTTGAAAATATTTAATAAATTTTTCAACAGATTTTAGATCATTGTTTTTTATAAATTCCATTACATAATTTAAATTTACTCCAGCAGAAAACTGCATGCTCTCATTTATTATTATTAATGGTTTATCTGTAGCCTTTTTAAGTGCATCCATTGAATTGTAATCTAACGCATTTGCCTTAGTATTGAATTCAACTATGTTAAAATCTTTAAATCTAAATATTTCTGCAGAGTCATTTGTTTCCTTTTTAACGACATTTTTTTTAATTTTTCCTAAAGTTTCAATCTCAGTATATTTTTGTCTTTGATCATAAAAAGACTTAATTTTTTTATCTTTTAAATTTTTTAAAAAATTATTATTTTGTACATTGCCTATTTTTGTAAAAAAATTTTGTAAACCTATAGCTTCAAGCATTTCAAAAGGACCCATGGACCAATTAAAGCCTAATCTTAAAGCCTCATCTATATCATTATATTCTTCAGTAATTCGAGGTACCAATGAAGATGAATATAAAATAATTTTAGAAATTACTGACCATGCGTATTCCCCAAATTTATCATTTCTGTTTATTAATTTTAATAGATCAACTTTATCGATTTTTAAATCTATTTTTTTAGTGGGAAAATATTCATTTTTATTTAAATCTAATGCTTCTAATATTTTTTTATTATTTGATTTATTTATTCTATAGAAACCACCTTTACCTTTTCTTCCAGTATAGCCTTTTTCGATTAATTTATTTATAATTGGTAGATCTGTAGCTACTTTTTGAAATTCGTCTTCTTTTGATAATTCTTTTTTGAAACTAGCTAAAACATCTTTCATTAAATCTATTCCTATTAGATCGTATAAGGCAAACACTCCAGTTTTTGGTATACCCATTGGTCTTCCAAAAACTGCATCTGCTTCCTCAACAGAAAGATTCATTTTTATAGCCTCAGTCATTGCAACTTGCATTGCAAAGACACCTATTCGATTACCTAAAAAACCAGGAGTGTCACCGCATAAAATAACTCCTTTTCCTAATTTTTTTTCACAAAAATTTTTCAAGAAATTAATTTTTTCTCTATTGTTTGATTCATTTCTTACAATTTCAAGTAAGCCCATATACCTAACAGGATTGAAAAAATGCGTTATACAAAAATCTTTTTTGTCATCGTTTTCTAATTTTTCTGATAGAATTTTCAGTGGGATTGTAGAGGTATTTGAAGATACAATTGAATTTTTTTTTCTTTCCTTAAAAATTTTTTCATAAATTGAATGTTTGATATCTATTCTTTCAACTACAGCCTCTATTATCCAATCAGCATCTTTAACGTTATCAAAATTTTCTTGGATGTTACCTGTTTTTAAACTCTTTATCTTTGATTTATCAAAAAGTAATGGTGGTCTTGATTTTAAAATTTTATCTTTTGCTTTATCTGCAATTTCCGTTTCTAAATCTAAAAGAATTACTGGAATATTTGCATTACACAAATGGGCAGCAATTCCACTTCCCATAGTCCCAGATCCAATTACAACCACTTTGTTTATGTCCATAATGAGTGGTCGGGGCGGCAGGATTTGAACCTGCGACCCTCTGGTCCCAAACCAGATGCGCTACCAGGCTGCGCTACGCCCCGATTGACTATTTTTATAGGTTAATTATACCTTTTTGGCAATTGAAAGATGGTCTCTATAGAAGTAAATAATACCTATGATCCAACACATTACAAAA
>MDSZ01001532.1_pt1 | contig 18953 bp, 17 predicted proteins | sample 811201 | NCBI WGS metagenome assembly MDSZ01 (sample SAMN05326647, study PRJNA326480) | marine metagenome | isolation source: seawater | place: Indian Ocean: North | collected 2010
ACGAGCTATAATCTCTGTACCATTTACCCACATCTGAATGTTTTCTTCTAATGGTTCTTCTACTCTATCATCTCCACAACTAAATAAAAATAGTAATGATAATAATAAAAACTTAATCTTCATTTTTTTTCTCCTACCACCCAACAAACTGATAGTTCATACCGAACTTAATATCATATGCTGGTCGTTCCCAATAATTTAAATATCTTCCCTCTGTAAAAACACCTAAGTTATCTTTAATCTTTACACCAAAGATAGCACCGAAATCATAATCGTTCCAACCATGCCACATTGGTTCCATCATCATAAAATCATTTGGTTCACCACCCTCTTCTAAATGAGTTTGGTAATGAGCAGCGTTGTGATAAGCATAATCAGTATGACCATAATGATATGGTAACCAATTACCCCAAGCATGTAACCACCAACTTTCATCGTAGTGATACCAATCTATTCCTAATACAATTGAAGTTTCACCTTGATATCCTAAATCTTTCTTTACACCACCAATATACTTTTCTAACATTCGTGGGAAGTGATATATAAAATATTCTCTATCTGTATATGCAAATATTTTACCATCTGCTCCTCTCCACAACCAATCGTGTCCCCAATACTCACCACCTTCATTCCAAAATGGACCTGAGCCTTCTATTTCTCTCATCTCACCTGTTACAGGGTCTACTTCATAAAGTGTTCTACTATCCCAACCTGTCGGAGAATTAGGGTCAATCATAGTTGAATCAAACCACATATTGTCATCTATACCAAAAGCATCTTCAGCAAAATTCCACCATTGTCCTTTATACCAAGTGGTATCCAATACCATAGCATCAAACCCATAGACAGGATGTTGTCTGTGTTTCAACCCTATACTAAAATGTAGTTTTTCATTTAAAACCTCTGGTGTAAGATGTAATCTTAAATCTCCATGAACATAACTAATATCTTCAAGACCCAATTCTGTCTTACCGATTTTTACCATAGCCCATTCACCAATGTATCTCACCCAATATTCTTGATTGAGATATTCATTACCCCATTGACGACCTTCTGAAAATTTAATTAAATACTCCCAACCCTTTACAGGTCCGAATGTAGCACTTTCATTAGCATTTTGTTCTGAACCATCATACCAAACACCACCTTTACCAGCAGACTTAACACCTCTCTTTGGTTCATATTGAAATCTTGCAATCTTACGAAGTCCAAATGATGTTTGAAAATCGGGTTCTAACTCCCTTTCTGTTCTTTCTACTTGTAGAATACCTGTAGATAATCCACCCACAATAGCAAATCTATCATCTTGATATCGTGGTGCATTCAAACTAAAACTGCCATAAGCAGTTGAGTACTTTAAAAATTTCCATATCTCATTTTCACCAAATAGAGATGTAGTTAGTAATAAACCTATTATAATTTTCTTTAACATCGTTTTCTCCCCAATGGGTTATTTATCACAACATCCACAATCACAATTACAATTTTCACAATTACACATAATTATCTCCTATTTAAAATATTCTTTGACGGTAATAAATATAAGATAGTCTTAAATATCGAACCTGACAACAAACGCAGTTTCATTATCTTTTGATAATTTTAATGGTCTTGCCAGTTTACCCACAACCATTAATTCATTTTTTTCATTATATAAACCAATCGTTGTTACATATGGTCTAAATTCTGAATGTGTTACCTCACCTATATATGAATCGGTTGCATTATATGATGTTGCAAAACTACCAGTTCCACCTATAGTTGGATTATCTCCAGGTGGAAAAAATTCATGTATATTTTTACTACCCTCTGCAATAGTAATACTACCACTTAAATCGAGTGTAGATGAAATATTTTTTGTTATATTGAATTCATTGGGTTCTGACCTTACAAGATATTCATATTCATAAATAGTTTTTGTTGCTTTATATTTTAAAGTATGGCCTTCTAACTCATCATCACTTTTTACACCAGCATTTATTAAAGAACCCGTATCTGTAATTACTATTATACCATGTTCATAAAATATATTACCTACTTGAGAACCACTTCCAAGTGTTGCTGCAGTGGTTGAAATACCTTGTGTTCTATCAAATGAACTTGATTTATATGCTGCAAAACTTGATGAGAAAGCAAAATCGTATATATTACCATCTCCATCATCTCGTAAATCATAAGTTACACCACCAGTAGTTACACTTAATTTTACTGATTCTGGTTTTACCTTTTCATCAAATAAATCTTGTGGAATAGAAAATATTCTAGCAGTATTATGAAGTTCTCTTTTTTGTACTTGTGTATTATTATTTCCAAATGTTCTATATGGTTCATCATTTTCGTAATACAAATGTTTGATACTAAAATAATTTGGAATATCATAAAATGTACCATTTGCAAATGTACCATTAGAACCAGTATATGCACCAAATGACTGTGATGCAGCAGAACCAGTATTAAAGTTGTATATAGAAGAACTTACTGCTCTTAAAACGACATGTCCACTACCGCTATCATTATTATTTAAAGTAAAATCTTTAAATGCCTGAAAGGGTTTGATTGACTTATCGGATGGGTCAATGTTCTTTAACATTGCTCTCCCCTAAAAATCGAGTTTTACTTTTATAATAGCTTCTCTTGAGTATGATTTTAAAATAGGTTTACTTAACTTAGCAACTGCTAACAATTCATTTTCATCATTATATAGACCAACTTGTGTTATAAAAGTTTTTGGGTCTTTAAAAAATGTTTGTTGAGTAAAAGCACCATCTGAACCCGTAAAGAATGTTGGATTAGCACTAAAGTTATAATTCTTATTTGTTACCCTACAAAAGAAGTTAGTAGAACTAATTTCTTCTTCTCTACGAACTTGGAATTTTTGACCACCTACCAGAGCATTAAATAATTTTTGAGGATTATTTGCAAATGCATCTGAATTTCTACCAGTAGCAAATGAACCCGTTATATCTAATATTTCTGGATGTAGTAAAATAATTCCCAAATCAGGATAAAATAATCCATAACTACCACCAGGTTGAGTAGCAGCAGTTGTATCAACCACACCAGTACCACTTGCAATTGAACCACTAACAACATTGAATACCCTACCACCCTCATTTACTGTTGCAACATTAGTTGCACCACTATCATCAATTAGGTGTATTTTGTGTGGTGTGCCTGCACTACTAGCACTTACTACAAGTTCCCAATTACCTGGGTCTACCTTTTCTCTCATTCTTGCTCTATTAAATGCTATAAAATAAAATTCATCAGATGCACTTGGTGCACCAGTAAATGTAAATTTTTCAGTAGCAGGTGGAAGTAAAACATTTGCAAATTGTCTGTAATTTGCTGCACTTTCTCTTGCACCTATTGTGAGTTTAGTGGTATTTCCTTGTGAACCACTTCCATTAAAATGAGCATATCCGATATCAAATTGTACTTCAGATGTCGAATCTGTATCTGGATTTTTATGTCTTACTGCTAAAAAAGACCCAGTTGCAGCTTGAGTAGAACTTGTAAAAAATGAAGTTAGTGTTCCACTACCACCACTCCAAATACCACTTGATATTTTTACTCGTTGATTCTCTACTACATCATTTGCTCTATCGAATCTTGTAAATACTGACATCTTCTACTCCTTATAATCTACTTGGGTCAGCTTTGACTGTAATTGCTACATTAAAAGTAGCACCTGTCGAAAGACCAGTAACTGTTAAATTTGTTGAGGTATCTGCGGTAACTGAACGAGAAACAACTCTTATTGATTTACCCTCTAAAGTTATTGAACGCTTTCTTTCTTCTTCATTCAAAAATACAGGTGTAGTAGCACCAACATTAGTTTGGATATCTGATATTGCAGCTGCACCTGCAGATGCTGCAGCTAAATCTGCTGGAGTAAATCCTGGTGGGAAATTACCAGCAGCAAATCCTGCTCCACCTGCAATATTACCAAAATTTGCAGGCCCCCTTCCTCTACCTCTACCTCTTCTTCTTCTTCTTTTTCGTTTTCTACGAATAATATTAGGTGTTAAGTTTGCAATAGTTGCATCATGTAATGTGAAACTATATCCTGCTTCTGCATCACTACCATTTCTTGTATTAGGAACTACTGTCTGTGTTATACCAGGACCAGTAAATGCTAAATTAGGAGATGGTAACTCTAATATAGGTAACTTCGCAGTATTTTTTGGTAACGATACCAATTTAAATCTCATAATTTGATTCTCATCTACAAATGCTTCAAGTAAAGGCATGTTTTCAATTACTGCCCCATAATAATTAGAACCATTTGGATGAGTTACATCCCACAAACGATAATCGATTTCATCATCTGCTAATGCAAATTTAGTTATATTGAATTCATCTTGACCTCTAGCTAATGCTTCTCTACCCTTTTTGGTGAGAACGGCATCAACAGTGATACTTGTATTATTTAAAAATCCCATTTTTTACTCCTATTGATTTGAACAAAGATGGTGGTGTTCTTATATAAATATAACATCGTTTACTTTTTACTCCACTTTTAATGCGGATTCACCTGATTCCTTAACTACAAGTTTTGTAGGTGAGGTTATTGTTATTTCTACAGGGTCATTACCGTCTATAGTATTTTTCTTTGTTAATGTTATTGGTTTATAGTATACCCTAAACAAACTACTGTCATATGATACACTTTGAAATTCTGCTGGATGAAAAGATGCACTATAAGGATTATCTATTGAAGCACTTAGTGATGAAGAATAAAATTTTTGTTTTATTTCATTATGTTCACTTATCCTTGAGGAACTAACAAATGTCATGACAGGGTCTGTTAAATCTGATGTTATACCACCAAAAGTAACACTTGCAGTTGCATATAATGTTCCATATTCAGATTTTGGATTTATTTCATCAAGAACGGTTAATGATGGTATACCCAAAAATCCAAGTGAACCACTTTCCAAACTATTTAAATTTAATTCACTTTCAAATGTTGGAAATTCTCCATCAATTCTAAAAGGATGTATAGATTGACTTAATCTATTTGTTAATTGTACTCCATCTTGAAATTGATTAGCATTTTCAAAAAATGTGTTTTCAAATTCTGGTTGTTTACCAACAACTTCTTTAGCTCGTTCAAGTATATTAGGTTCTATAAGTATACCAAATGTTGTATTTGCTCTTGCAGGAACCATTGTTTTCAGTTGGTCCCAAATACTTTTATCGTAATATTGTAGTATTCTCATATAATCCCAAAAATTATTTGCTCGAGCATACTTTTTCCAATACTCTCTTTGTGTTTTTTCTAATCCTCTATATTCATATTCATATTGGTCTCTTGGGTCACCTATTTGGTCATCTATATCAAAATTAGCTAAACTATATATAATATCTTCATTTACTACATCTACAGGTGAAAAGTAAATACCTAATTTATTTGAATCTGTAGGTGCGGTATCATATGCAGAAGCTTCTCTTCTTACATTTACAGATAAACCACCAACAAGATTTGTAGGTTCTACTCTTATCTTTGTTGCGTTTCTTCTACTTGGTCCAATATTAGGTATTTGTAATTCCTCTTTATCAACAACACTTCTAAATGGATTGTCTGCAAATAGAGTTGCATCTGAACCAGTTGCATAAGATGTTCTAAATGATTTATCATCTATACCATTTGGAAATGTATCAAGGTTTACATTATCACCCATTGTTAATCTATATTCAAGATTATCATACTGAGATGCAGTAGTATTACCATTATATGCCTGTGGTGCTCGAACATGATTATCAAAAACACTTTGTGATAATGGTTCACTCCACAATCTAAATTCCATCATAGAACCACTAAATAATACCCCTTTCATATGATTAGTATTACTTGCAGCTACTGAACCACTACCACCAATAAATAAATTACCATTTGTTATAAATGCATCATTTAGTTTTTGTCCATTAGAAGTTGTACCATCAGTTGTTAAACTCGATGAATCTTGGTAAAGTATAGTTTCTCTCGTTGCATCGTATTGTTTACAAGTAAGTTCATACTTAACAGAACTTTTTCTATCTTCATCAGCATTTAAATCAATACCACTACCACTAATACGAGTGAGCATAACACTCCAAAAATCACCATTATAGACAGGTAATTCAGATGAAGTTATAAATGTGTCTGTACCAGAACCTGATATTGCAAATTCTAAGTGACCTTTGTTATCTGGTGCACCATTATCTCTTAAATTAATTGCCCAACTACCCTTTGAACCTGATGCTTGCATTATTTGTTGGTCTTTAGATGGAGTTAAACTTCTGTATCTAAACTCTATTGTTTGTGGTTTTATTGCAGGAGAATCAGTATTAGACCATGGAGCAATCAATATATTATTAGATTTAAAATCTAATGCATAAGTAAATTTTCTTTTTATTTCTGGTGCAACTCTTTGACCAGGTAAATTTGGTCCACCATACTCACGAACTCTTAATATAGAACTCGGTATACCATAACAATTAATTAACCCCTTTAATGCCCTCACAGTCCCTTTTGTTTTTAAAAAGAATGGTAGGTTATCAAGTATTCTTTTCCATATTTCTTCTGTCAATGATTCAGATGGAGATTCATTAAGTGCACCACCATCAATATCCTTTCCAAGTAGATATGTAGGCACAATTACTAAATCATTACCATTTGTAAATTTTATTCCAAATTGTTTACCAACTTCACGAACTATATCTTTTGATATTCCCTCAGATACTTTAGATGACCGTTCATTTACATCTGTAAAGTGTCTAACATATGACCATATTTCATCAAATTGTTGACCTATCATATCTGTAAAATTTAAAAATTCTATATTTGAAGTATCATTTCTTACAAATGCAGGTAATTGATTTACCAACCTATCATCATTTCTTTTATCATAATCTTGTGCGTAACTTATTTGAGTATCATACCAACCTGTAAATACAGAATGACTAGTGTGATAAATTGAAGTACTACCTGCAGCACCCTCTTTAGGCCAAGATGAATCATAAAATTCTCCAACAGAACTACTTATGTAACTTGATGATACTGTATACAAAAAGTTTTCATATGGGTCAAACGAATTTATTACTCGTCTCTTCAAAGTTTTTTGTCTATTAAGTGAAGATAAAGAACCAGTAACATTTGTTAAATCATTAATTTCTTTAGTATAATTTTGTATCAACTCTACTTTTTTCTTCATGTTCCTTAATCGTAATTCTGCACTACCAAACTGATTAAAATTACCGTATGCATAATCAGAAAAATCTATAAACTTTTCTGTTCTTTTTTGATAATCAACATTAACTTGTACATCTAATAAACTACTTGAAAATAATTTATCTGCAATTTCTTGTTGTGTAGTGGTATCTGTACCAACAATATTTTCCATTGTTTGAAAACCAGTACCTTGAAAATTTATTGGATTATCTTTAGAATTAAAATTTGGAACTCGTAAATATAATAGTTCTTCTAAATCTTCTTCAAATGGAATCATATCTATCGTATCCTCATATGGTTCCATTTTTTCTTCAACAAAATATACTTTAGAATTTACTTCTATTGTATCGGGTAATGGTTCATATAGTTTTATGTATCTTGCTTTTTTATCTGCTATATCATTTATTGGAAGTGTACCATCGTTAAGTGGTAACGATTGAGCAGGTGCATCTAAAATCATAATACATAAATGCATTCCATCATCTGATACCATATAGTTATTTAATCTTCCTACATTATTTTTACGATAGTTTACATAAAATTCATCAAATACTTTTGTTGGTTGTTGTTCACCACTATGGTCAAATTTAGTTGCTGCAGCTTCATATGATAAATCCACTCTAACTTTATTGAAATCTAATACTTCAGTAATTGTTGCTACATAATCAATAGGAACTTTATCTGGTAATTCACCCTCTTCTTCTGCAACAGCCAAAACAACATCTCTTGTAGTTGGAATCATTGGTTCATCTACAATATATTCATTGCCTGGTTCTAATAATCCAGGTTTACCAAGTGGTGGCTCAAACTCATCTACTGATTCTCTATTATTTGGATTTTGTGCTGGTGGTAAAGCACTTCCACCACCACCTCCACTACTGCCTGGTGAATCCTCTTGGTCTTCTGCTAATCTTAACATATTGATTCTATTTTTTCTCATTGTTAAGAAATGGTCCATACTTTTCCACTTACCAAGAGTTGCAGAAACAACATTATTTGCATAAACCGTATGGTGTTTATCAAGTATTAAATTATATACATCTAATGGTGGGTAATTAAATTGAGTACCTACCTCATCTGCTCTGTACCAACTACCTTTATGTTTGATGGGGTGTCCTGCAGTAGTTATAAGATTACCATATTTTGCTAATCCATCACCATATGGTCTATTATCTTTTACTACTTTTTTAACTTTAGCAAAACCTTGATTGGTTTTTACTTTCATACCAGGTTTCATCATTTTAATAGGTATCATTCTATTATTACTCAATCTGATTTTTGTATCCCCTACAAAACATGCACTACCATAATCATCAAATTCATCATAATCTTGATAATCATTATCTGGTGCAGGAGTATCTTGAACTTGTTCTGTTACTGGTATGGAAACTGCTTCTTTAATTGCTCGTTTTAATTTTCTTCTTATTTCTTTAGCAGCATCTAAAAATCTTCTTCTGGCTTCTTCTTTTGGTCTTGGTCTTTCATCATCTATCTCATCATCCTCATCATCTTCTACTACAGGTGGTGGGGGTGGTGGTTGAAACTCAAACATTTCTTTAATTACAATTTCTCCACCAACCATCGAATCGGTAAATCCTCTTTCATTTGTACCTGGTTCGAATAGTAATACATTAGGGTCTGTTAAATCAAATCTTATTTTACCAGCACCAGGTGTGTTTGTTTTTGGTATATAAACCATATCCTTATTGATAGATGCAAAATTTTTCTGATATGGTACATTTTGAATTTGTTTTACATCTACTTTGACTTCTCTTCTATTTGGAGATATTTCTTTTATAAGATATTTTAATTCTCTTTCAAATAATTCAGAAAGTGGAGTATCTTCACCACCCTTGTCACTAAAAAATCGAGGTCTACCATTAACAACTTGAGTTCTAACTTTACCCACATGAATAAAACCATCTTCATTAATCAAAACACTCTTTTTTTGTCCAGCTAATCTTCTGAGAAATAAATACTGAACTGTAAATCTACCTTGAGAAAATTGACTACCAATACTTCTAAGATGTGTACCAACATCAATATCTATTGTCTGTTCATTAGAAAATGAAACATCTTGGGGTTTTAAAATTTCATCTCCGTATAAAATATCACCAGATTCATCATATATTAGTAATCGTATAAAATCATTATCATCTTTACCCCAACCACTATATACACTTTTTGGAACATCTAATTGTAGTTTATCTTCTTCACTTATACCATAGGTTATTGGCATTTTTCAAACCTCACATTAATATCATCATAATCCACTCTGTATAATCCAAGTAATTTATCAACTGCTTGTGGATTAGTTTTCATAACTTCTTGTGCCATAACACCTTTATATCTTTGTGTACCCCATATATATCTGAATTCATATGTGTTAAATCCATTTTCTATACCAACTGGTACGATATCTCGTTTTAATCTTTCATCACTAAATATTTTCTTTAGTGCTTTACCGACTTTTTTAACTGTTTTCTTTACTGCTTTTACTGTACCACTTGGTTTTATTCTATCTAAAACCTTTTTACCAAGACTTTTTTTCTTGGGTGGTTTTGCATCTTGTGCTGCTTGGTCGGTTAAATCTGCTATAGTTTTATTCAATCTATTTATAGTATCGGTAAGACTTTGGTTCAATTCTTCCGTTGCGGCTTCTTGTTCTGCCAATGCTTCTTGTAACACTACTGTATCTGCTTCATCAATACCTTCAGCTTCTAATTCATCGTCTATATCATCTACCTCGTTTGGAAATATTTCTAAAAATTGTAAATCATTACCAAACTTTTTTATTACTAATTCTTGAGTACTCACTCTTTGATTTACAAGTAAACGAACATTTTGATGTGGTGCATCAATAGAATTCCCTAAATTATCTGGATCTTCAAATGATTGTAAAACACCCTCACCATTTCTGATAGGAGTTACTGCATCTAATGCAGAACCACTAATTTGCATTCGTTTAAATGCATCTTCTGCAAGTTCTTTTTGGCGTTGTTTATCACCATCATTTACATTAGTGTAAAATTGATTGTTTTTAGATTTTAACTGTTCTGCAGTGTACGGCATTTTATCTCACTACTTTAAATATATAATCATCATCATATATCATTGATGTTTGGTCAACACCACTTCCACTAACCACTTTAATTTCAAATCTATAAAATCTTTCTGGTTGAAAACTATTTAACCAAACATTCATATAATTACCAGATGAATCACAACTTACAATTGAACCAGTACCAAATGGTATAATAACATCTTCGGTATATGCATCTTTAATAGAGTAATATGTACCATGTTCGAGTTCAACACTTCCACTTGGTAGATATTTTACTGTCAATGCTGCTGGTGTAGTATCAAAAGTTCTTGCAGGATATAATTCTCTACCTGCAAATCTAAATTTAACTTTAGAGTTTTCTTTGTACTCCTCTTTCATATTTTTAAAGTAAATAGTTAATCTATCTAAATCCGTAGGACTTAGTGCACTCAAACTACCAGTATTCCAACTTGAATCATCCCATTCAACTTCTAATTTAGGTGGAAATATAGTGTGTGTTTCTCTTGAGAAAAATAACAAATCACCAAGTGGTGTAGTATTATGTTCATCAGAACCTGTAGCAGTTGTTGGGTCATAAACACAAAATTCACTACCAGTAGTAGGTATATTTTCTCGTTTTAAGATAAATCCATTATTAGGAAATACTGAACTTGAATAGATTTGATTTTTAACTAAATCAGTTACATCCATTCTTATGTCTGTAGTTTCGTAACTTAAATTAAAAGATGCCGATACATTATATTGACTATCTAAACTACTCGTGTACCATGTACCACCTATAGTATCACTTCCACTTACCCATTGTGTTTTTGTAGTAGCATTATCACGATACTTCCAACTAGCACCATTATCAATAGCTGGATTTGCATCTAACCTACCAGTTCCAGCACCCCAACTACCACTTACTATGTAGGCATGTAAAGATTGCGTTACTGCCAACTCATGTGAACCAGCATCATATAAATTTAAATAGTACTTAGCAGTACTTGGTATCAAACCACTTTGTATGGAAGATGAGATGTAACTATAATCAAATTTAATAATTGCTCTTGAAACTGCAACTGTAGTTCCTGCAGTATTTACAAATTTTCTAATTTCAAGTATTTCATCAAGTGCTGTGTTTATTGAGGAAGATACATTTCCCTCATATAATGTTGTATCAGCAGTTGGGTATTCAAAATAATACATTAAGAGTCTCCTACTACTCTACCTTGTATATCTGAAGCTGGAAACTTTAACTCAAATATACATGGGTCGAGTGATGGATAAACAATACCATCTTTGGTTGCAGTGTTTATATCATATACATTTCCACTATAACCATTACTACTTCTGTACCTATTTTCAATCACAACCATTTGTTTACTTGGGTTATCATCTTCAGGTGGTACAATACTCTGAACACCATCGGTAAGAGATATTGCAAAAGATATATCACTCAACACAATAGGTTGATTTATTTGCCACTTATCAATAATAAAGTGTTGTTTTACTTTATCAATACATTTTGCTAATACTTCTGGTTTATTAAAACCACTTTTTACAATTATAGAAAATCGAACTGCTATATTAACAATATATGCATCTTTAATATTTATTGCATCTGTAACTAAACGATACTGAGATAAGTATATTCTTAAATTTTGTTTTACTGTTTCATTTAACAATGTTAATTTTTTAGTAGCATTAAACCCCAATACATAAAAATTCATTGCTAATGGATTTGGTATTGGAGTTACATTTGGTTGTTTTACAATCCTACCCTCTCTAATAACAGTCTGTGTATTTTTTTCAAGTTGTTCATCTTGTATTATAAATACTTTTGCAATAGCACCATATTTTTGTGGTAATGATTATACACGAGTTACATAATCTTCTTTAGTAACTGCTCTATTTTGTGAATTAAAATATGCAATTGCGTTTAATCTAACCTGTTCAGGTGATTCTGCTCCACCACCACCAACTGCAGGTTCAATATTATTTGCTACTAAAGATGCTCGTGTTGAATCGAGAGTATCTACATCTAACCCATCATCATTTATTAAAAAATTTACATCACCAAGTTGTGTTATCTCACCACTTACCACATTATCTTCTATCTTACCACCATATGTATATGTTACATTTAATGTAATGTTGCTTGGTGCAAGACCATATGTTTTAGTTTTTAAAAAATTACTTGGGTCAAAACTTGTATCAAGTTTAGATATACCAGTACCTAAAGATGAACCTACATTATCTGGATTAGGAATCAATTCTTCATCAGCATTAGTACTAACACCAGCACCAAATCGTATTTCCGTTTTACCATCACTTCTAATATATGTTGTAAATCTACGAGCAGTTTTAACTAATTTAAGTAAAAATGGTGCACTTGTTTTGTTTGTAGACACATCAGGTGAGTTAGCAGCATTATTTTCTATATCATCAAATACTGTATCTTGTGCTAAAAAAGGAACTTGATACCATTTGTTACCATCATCATCAATACATGAAGTAATTTCAATAACATTTTTTTCGTTTAAAATTATTTTATCAAACTTTTTTGCTGCACCAAATGTAAATGTATCAGTTCTTACTTCACCACTCTCAACCATAGCATTTTTATATAATGTATATTCTGTTGGGTCATCACCACTAACACTACTTATTACTTCAGTTCGAGGGTCAAGACTTGATGAAAAAGCAAAATTTAAATCATCCATTAATCTAAATTGAGTACCTGAATTTGATAAAAGAGTACTATTTGCTCTTATAATTGGTGCATAATCTAAATCTGGTCGATAAGTTTCATTAACTTCTTCTGCAGGAACTGTAATACCAAATTCAACTTTTGCAGTTGCAGGACTTGATAATTTTGGTTTATATCCAAATGATTGTGCAATCTTAAAAATGTTTTTCTTTTCTTCTGCAGAATGTAATAATGCTTCACGATATTGATTATCAATGTAATATGATAATACATCTCCTACATATGAAGCCATTTCAATAAACATCATTCCAGGTGATGCTTCATTAAAATCATTATATGCACTTGGATAGTAAGTTTTTGCAAACTCAATTAAATTTTGTCTGATGGATGGAAAATCTCTACCTATATAGGTAACTTCTTTTTTTTCTTTTTTTATATTTGTTCCATATTCTACATCTGATGGCATTTTATCTCTCCTATTATAATGGACTAAACTCCAGTCGTGGATGTTATTGTGACCGTTTCTATTGCTGTTGGGTCACTAACATCAACTGTAAAGGTTAATCTTACAATAATTCTGTTTTTATCAACTTCATCCATTACAGATTCAACCTCAATAAGCGTGATATAGGATAGTTGTTTACCTACTACTTCACGAATTTCTTCTTCTATTCTATTTGTTAAGTCTGGTGTTGCCTGTTCAAAAAGTAAATCAGTCAAATTACTACCAAAGTCAGGTAATCCTAGCCGTTCACCTTTTCTTGTTAATAACACATTTTTTAAATTTGATTTTGCTTGTTCTTTTAAGGTTCTAGCTCGAGGAAAAAAACCAGTAGCACCAACTTCATATGTTAGTGGAAAGGTTAATCCAAAGAAAGATTTTTCATCTGCATTTAAATGATATATTGCAGGATTATCATACTCATCAGGATTTTCAGAAAATTCAATGAATCTTTGAATTTGTTCCTCGGTAGGATTATCAAAATCAAATAATATTGGGTCTGGCACTTACATTTCCTATTTCATTTTATCGTGTTTCATTAAATCACTATAATCGCGTGTTAAAGCGTTCATAACATCTTCTGGTATTTCATCGGTACTTTTACCCATTTCTTTAACAGTCTGTACTGCTCCTATTTCTCGTTGTACATTTTTATCACCACCAGCTCTTAAACTATTTCCATATCCTAAAAGTTCTGCAGCTCTTGAACTATCAAACGCTCCACCACCCATTGTTGGGTACTCATCCATTTCTTGAGAATTACTATTCAACCCAACTGTCTCATTTAATACTTCATTAAGTGCTGAATTTTTTGTGTATTCTACCATCTTTCTTTTCTTTTTAATCGGTTTTGGTTTTGATAACTTCTTAACTGGTTTTATACGATTCTTAAGAGAAGATTTTCCCTCGTTAATAAATATCTCATTAACTTGTTTTCGAACCTCTACTTCGACTGTTTTTTTTACTACTTCTCGTATTATCTTTACTAATTGTTTATTAGTCATGTTGACCTCCTAAAATACTTGAAACCCCATACCCACTAATGGTGGTATTGGGGGTGTTGAAATGAATACTAATTGTGAATGATATGTTTCAAAAGCTGTGGTTAATTTATCTAAAAATTCATCTACACTTTGTGGTGCAATTGAAGCTGGTGTATCAATATATACTCCTGAAAATCCTGGTGTAGTTACAATTGGTGGTGCACCTGATGCTGCAATCGCACCAGCCCAATAAGAGGTTAAACCTAAATCAACTGCTCTACTCAATGGAAATCTACCATTACTTTTAAAACAAACTTTCATCATATTTGTTAAACCTGTTGGAAATAAAGACTTCATTGGAACTGGTGGCAATGGTGGTGCACCAACTGTATTTGCTTTAGTAAATCCAATTTTAATGGTGTTATCATATTCTTCACCAATTACTTCTGCCATAGTTTCCCCACTTTCAAAGCCTTCATTATATCTTAACTTGTACCTAGCTTTAAATATACCAAACGCCATTATATCGTCTTATTTACACTAAGAATCCCACCTTTACCAGATTCGATTCCTAAAATTTGTTTAATGTTTGATTGAAGTTTAATACCACCACTTGGATTTACTGCTACTGGACCTGTAGGTGCAATTAAACCCGTAGTGATTAACTTCATAATTTCTTCTAACAGAGTAATCAATTCTTCACCCAATACTAATGAAAATTTTGCATCAAATGCACCTAATTTTGTAACGGGTGTTTCAGTAACAACTTCTGCAACTGATGATAGTGATATATTATTGTTACTAAATAATCCGATATCTCCACTATTTTTTGTATTCAAAATAATTTTATCGGAGTTTATTAATACAGATTTACCATCATATGGTTCAGGAATTAATTTTGATACATGACCAGGTGTAAACTTTAATACTTGATTTGTAGTTAGATATACACTTGAACCATCTGTATCTAATTCTTCTTCGACAGGTTTTTTTGGGTCGTCTGCTGATAATCTTGTTTGTCCTACATTCAATAATATATTACCCGAGTTTTCTCCCTCGACACCAGTAACCTTTGTTATATCACTTCCTAATCGTATAGTATTTTCAAATCTTCCCTCTATTATTAAATCACCCTCATTTGGTAATAATCTATTTGCAGGAGATTTTTGTGTTATATCTATACCCATTTCTTGACTTATATCATCATCATTAGAATATGAAAGTGTATCACTTAACGGATTACCCTTTTCATCAACCCCATCAGGTATCAATGTACCTTTAATATTACCACTACTAGCTCGATGCATTAAATTTTGTGATGGGTTTCCAAACAGATTTAAAGGACCAGGTGATAGATAATAATATTCACCAAAATATTGTGTACCAATCAAAATCTCACCAATAGTGGGTATCATGTTTATATTCGGATTAAATGGTTTGAAATCAAAACATTCTGAAACATTTTGACCTGCTTGTGAGTGTACAAATCTAGCTCTAACTCCACCAATATAACTGAAATCTGTTTGACCATCTAAAGTTTTAGGAAATTCTGCAAACTCTGATACGATGTGTACTTCAAGAACTTCAATTGGTTCTAATTCAAAAAATAAAGAATCTCCATCAGAAATTTCATGGAGTAATTGCATCTGAGATGTAGTAGTCTGCAGACGATTATTTATAGGACCAGTTTTATTGGTATTAGTTTTTTTTATTATTCTTGGCATTAATTTAATTTAGCTGTAATGTTATCACTTTCATCTTGTAACTCTTCAACAGTACTATGAATATTATCCATTAATTGTTGTTTTTCTTTTTCAGTTAATCCAAACTCACCCTCAGATTCCCCTTTTACAGAACCTTGTGCTAATCGTTGCACGATTGTTGCAAGTTTAACTAACTGTTCATCATTCTTTACATTGATTTCTAAATACTCTTTCAACATAGGAATTATTTGAACTGCAGTATCACCATCTTTAATAAATGATGTTACCTCTTTCATTAACACTTCTAATTGTGTTTTATTTCGCTTTGAATTATCATATATATCTTTGAATACATCTGATAGGGTTTTACCCTCAAAAATTTCATAATCTGCTGACATAATATACCTAAAGTGATTCTATAATAAATATAACACTTGTTAAAAATAACTTAATATATAAATATATATAAGAAAAGTTTATTTTATATATACAATAGTTATATAGGTCGGATAAATTCCGGCGTGTATTGATTAACTAACGGGAGAAAAAACCATATGAAGGAAGTCATAACACTCGTCAAAGGATATATCGATGATATTGCTCATCTAATGCTATCCTTTGTTGCCATTGGAGCTATTGGAGAAGTAATTTTCGGTAGTGGAGTCTTTGGCGTAAATGTTATTGGTAACCTAACATCTATCATAAACACATTCGGCGAATCCGGTTTCGCTGGACTAGTCGCATTGTTGGTGTTGGTGGGTTTATTCCGTAAGTAGTACTATATCGGAAAACACAATAGGGGGAGTCTATCCGAGGCTCCCCCTTATCAAATCCACAGTTTTTTGAGCATTGAATCTTCCAGCTTTTGGCCAACCGTTTACAGCACCATCACTTTCACCTGGAGTTTTAATCCAAAGGTATGCATCACAATAATCTGAATTGGTTTTAGTAGTGGGCAATGGCCCAAGTTTCATGTTTGGAGGATTAAATGTTTCATCTACCTCATTACCATTACGAGAGGTATCAATCACATAACTACATCCAATGTTATTTGCAATATAATCACCATAATTTATACATTTATCTGTAGTTACAAAATTACTTGTATTAAGACTAAATCCTTTTATAGATTCATTCATAAATATATTTAAATAATCTACTGCTTCCATCTTTTTTAACCAATATGGATGACCAATATCAAGATAAATCAAAGCATTTGATTGAGTTAATATTTTTAGTGATTCTATTATAAGATATTTTCTATCCCTAAAATCTTGTGTACTCATGTTACTCATATGAGGAATTGCATCAGGTTCAAAAATTACTAAGGGTTGATAATCACCTATACCGTCTGTAACATTTCTTATATATTTTAGATAATCGTTTGGGTGTAATCCACCTTTAGAATGTCCACCCACATCCCTACCAGTAATCGAATATAAAACAATGGTAGGTTGTGTAGGAAACGCATGTTTACATAATCTATGTATTCTTGATGATAATCTCTTTATTGGTTTTTTTATATTCTTTTCTACATACCAAACTGCGTGAGGTTGAGATGTAATATAACCAAGTTCAGGATAATTTATTATGTTATGTTTTCTATAATTCCACGAATGTTGAAATAGTATCAAAACCAACTACCAGTCAATTTGGTATCTATTGAACCTGTACTAAGAAATCGTTTGTGTAGGTTTACATGATGTTTTTTCATCACATTAATCACACGAGTAATATGTTGTGTATTACTGCCAGTCATTTCTCTAATTAAAATGTACAAAGCTTTTTTGTTAAAGTTTTCAATGTTATGTCTCATATCAATCAATTCAACAACTGAATTAGCAACATCTAAATCTTTTTTTCTTTTGAAAACAGTAGTCATATTACTTTTCCAATATTCAGCTAGTGATTCAACATAATCAAATTTTTGAACTTTATTTTCACGAAATCTAGCTTCAGAGACAGGGTCTCGTTTGTAATCCGATGTTTCTTCAGAGGTGTGTTGTTTTAATCTTTTATAATTACCATTATTGTGAAGAATCAAATAATTCTTAGCAACAATACTAAAGTATGAGAATGCCTTTCCCTTACCCTCTGTAAATTTATGAATGTTCATATATAAAAAGGATACTACCTCGTGTTTTACATCTTCTGATGGGACATCAAAATAATAAAACTTAAATGTATGAATAATGTTTTCACACAACTTTTCAAACGGAACTCGTATATGTTCATTGTAAATCCGTTCTTTCATATAAGGTCTATCTTCTTTATTCAACCGAATAATCGCATTCTCAGTATCTTGGTTAAAATAATATCGTGGTGAACCTTTTTTTGCTTTTCTTGGCATTATATATCCTTTTCTGTTATTTTTGTTAAATCATTTACGGTATCTTTGATACCCTCAAATACAGTACCGATTTCATCATCAGATTCGAACTTACCCTCTGAATCTAATTCATCGAGTATACTTTTAGTTTGTATTACTCTAGCAGAATATTCCTCAACCCAATCTTCTAATCTTTCTACTTTACGAAATAAATTAAAACTTGTATACATAAATGTTATTGTGGTTATTCCTAAAATTATTTCAATGACCATTATTTATCTCCAAATAGTTCAGTAAATAAATCTTTGGCATTTTCACCTCTAAGTTTAGTATCTACTTCAGTATTTACTGCTTTTTTAATATTAGTAACTGATTTAGCAACTCGTTTAGTTTCTTTTTTATCTCCACGAGTCCACTCATCTGCTTCTATAAAGGTTGCCATGACATCTGCTTGATGTAGAATA
>MDSZ01052779.1_pt1 | contig 18950 bp, 16 predicted proteins | sample 811201 | NCBI WGS metagenome assembly MDSZ01 (sample SAMN05326647, study PRJNA326480) | marine metagenome | isolation source: seawater | place: Indian Ocean: North | collected 2010
CGACTAAACTTAAACTACACCGTAATGAGCAAAAGAAAAATGCTCCGACTGGTGGAAGAAGGTCATGTCGATGGTTGGGATGACCCACGCATGCCGACCCTAAGTGGCATGCGCCGCAGAGGATTTACCCCTGCCTCGATCCTGTCCTTTTGTGAACGAGTGGGACTGGCGAAACGGGAAAACATAATTGAAATGGAACTATTAGAGTTCTGCCTGAGGGAAGATTTAAACAAATGTGCACAGCGCAGACTTGGGGTCCTTGACCCTCTAAAAGTGACCATTGCTAATTATCCGGACGGACAGGTCGAGGAACTTGATGCGGTTAATAATCCGGAGGATCAAAAAGCTGGGACTCGGAAAATTTCTTTTTCAAAAACAGTCTTCATCGATCGGAATGATTTCATGGAAGACCCTCCCAAGAAATACTTCCGTATGGCGATTGGTAAAGAAGTACGGTTAAAATACGCTTATTATGTAACCTGTCGGGAAGTCATCAAAAACGAACAAGGCGAGATCACCGAACTGATTTGCGAATATGATCCGGAAAGTCGTGGAGGTGGCACGCCGGACGAAAGAAAAGTAAAGGGTACCATTCAATGGGTCGATTCAACGACAGCGATCAATCCGGAAATCAGGCTATATGACCGCCTTTTTAAGGTGCCTAATCCCGAGGAGGCCGAGGAAGGAAAGGACTACATTAGCAATATAAACCCAGACTCCCTTACTTCATTATCCAATGCCCTTGTCGAAGCCAGTATCGAAAACTTGGAAGCTGGCGAGCCGTTTCAATTGGAAAGGATTGGGTATTTCACGATTGATTCGAAAGCGAGAGAGTCTTGTAAACTTGTGCTCAATCGCAGTGTAGCAATGCGAGATAGTTGGGCAAAAAAGCAGGGTAAATAAGAAAAAATCAGAATTCTTTACTTATTGGATTCAAGCTTGCAATCAGTCTTTCTTTTGAGATCATTAAGGAACTTTGCTACCCCAGTAGTATTAACCCACATATCAGCCCAAACATAATATGAGTAATCAAGATTCCGAACCGGATATGAAATTATTTTGGGGGTGTTTCATCGCCCTCATTACGACTGCTTTTGCGTTTATCACAAGAGCATTCCTGGTTAACGCGGCACCTTTTTGGCCAAGCACTTTCGGATTGGACCAAGTCCAAGCACAGGAGTTATTTGGAGCTGGAATTTGGCCATTTGCTATAAGTATCATCGTTTTCAGTTTAATAATTGATAACATTGGTTACAGGGCGGCTATGATTTTTAGCTTCATCTGCTATGCCCTCTACGCAATTCTCGCTTTTCAAGCTTACGGAGTTGTCATGGCTGAGGGTCTTGAAGGCGATGCATTAGCTGCCGCACAGGGAGAAGCTTACAGCCTCCTATACTGGGGTTCTGTTATCCTTGGTTTAGGTAACGGTACAGTTGAAGCCTTTATTAACCCAGTGGTTGCCACCATGTTCAAAAAGGACAAAACCAAATGGCTCAACATTTTGCATGCTGGATGGCCAGGTGGATTGGTGATTGGTGGTATCCTGACTATCCTCCTTGGCGCTCAGGCTGCTGAAGACTGGAGAATCCTTATTTATCTTATCGCAATCCCAGCCATTGTTTACTTGGTGATGCTCCTGAAGGTCAAATTCCCTGTCAATGAGCGTGTCGAATCCGGAACTTCCTACAAGGAGATGCTTGCTGAGTTTGGAGCTATCGGTGCATTGATCGCCGGTTACCTCATTTTTAGACAATTAGGAATGGTATTTGGTTGGTCTGACAATGTGGTTTATGGTCTCACAGGTGCTGCCACTGTTGGATACGGTTTGTACTGTAAATCTCTCGGTCGTCCGTTGTTGATTTTCATGTGCATCATTATGATCCCACTTGCGACTACTGAGCTTGGTACAGATGGTGCTATTTCAGGACTTATGGAAGAACCCATGAAAGAAGCCGGTTATAATGGTCTGTGGGTGCTTATTTACACTTCTGCTATCATGATGGTTTTACGTTTCTGGTTTGCTGGACCGATTGTTGAAAAGCTCGGACCTCTTGGCCTTCTGGCAACCTCTGCAGTTTTGGCGATTGCCGGTTTGTATCTTCTAAGCACTGCCTCCGGTCTTACTGCTATCTTCATCTTTGCAACCTTGTACGGTTTCGGAAAAACATTTTTCTGGCCAACCACTCTCGGAGTTGTTTCTGAGCAGTGCCCCAAAGGTGGAGCTCTTACCCTGAATGCAATTGCAGGTATTGGTATGCTTGCAGTTGGAATTCTTGGTGGTCCGGTCATCGGAAAAATGACAGAAGATTCAATCAAAGTTTCTGTTGAGGAAGCAACATCTGCTGAAACTTATGGTAAAATTTCCAATGATAGCACATATTTCTTAGGTGATTACACTGCGGTGGATGCATCTAAAGTAGGTGAACTGCCTGAAGAAGAGAAAGCTACCGTTCAGGAAAGCATTCAAAGCGGAAAGCAAGGATCACTCGCAAGTGTTGCGGTATTCCCTGTCTTTATGCTTATCTGTTATATCTTATTGATCTTCTACTTTAGAGGTAAAGGCGGTTATAAGCCGGTCGAGATCTAAGAGATCTTTTAAATTCTCTTTACAACAAAAGCCATATCCTTTGGGATATGGCTTTTTTGTAAGGTTATCACTCCCAAAGCAAAATTTTAATCACAACCCTGAACCAAATTAGAAAACACTATGGCTAAGAAAAAACCATTGCGCATCGGATTAATCGGTTACGGCTTCATGGGCCGCACCCACTCCAACGCCTTCCGTAAAGTTCCTAACTTCTTTCCGGAATTAAAATACGAACCACAACTTGCCGCAGTTTGTGCCCGTAATAAAGAGCGAGCTGAAGATTTCGCTGAGCAGTGGGGATATGAGTCTGTGGAAACTGACTGGAAAAAATTGATTGCCCGGGATGATATCGATGTCATCGACATTGCCGCTCCCAATAATGTGCACCACGAAATTGCGATTGCGGCAGCCAAAGCGGGAAAAGGTATCCTTTGTGAAAAACCCCTCGCTCTCAACTGTAAGGAAGGTGAGGAAATGGTTCGTGAAGTGGAGAAAGCCGGTGTGCCCAACATGGTTTGGTATAATTACCGTCGTATCCCTGCAGTCACCTTAGCCAAGGAAATGATTGATGAAGGACGTCTCGGAAAAATTTATCACTACCGTTCAAATTTCCTACAAGATTGGACCATTAGTGAAGACTTACCCCAAGGGGGTGAAGCTCTTTGGCGCCTGGATGCTAAAATCGCAGGAAGTGGAGTAACCGGTGATTTGCTTGCGCACTGTATCGATACTGCAATTTGGCTGAATGGACCGATTGTCGAAGTAAGTGCAATGACCGAGACTTTCATCAAGGAAAGAGTTCATGCCAAAACCGGCAAAAAAGCTAAAGTGACTATTGATGATGCCTGTGCATTCCTTGCTAAGTTTGCAAATGGATCACTCGCGATCTTTGAATCCACTCGTTACGCCCGGGGGCACAAGGCTCTTTATACCCTTGAAATCAATGGTGCAGATGGTTCCCTTGCCTGGGATTTACATGATTTACACCGTCTTGAATATTTTGAGCATGACAAAGAAGATGCCAAGACTCGCGGATGGCGCTCGATCCATGTATCTGACGGTGGCGAACACCCATACATGGACAAATGGTGGGTTCCTGGACTCAACATCGGATATGAGCATAGTTTCATCAACCAGTTTGCTGACTTTGTCGCCGGATACGGTTCGCGCAAAAAACGTCCACTACGTCCTGATTTCCGTGACGCGTTGGAAACGCAGTACATCTGCGAAGCCGTTCTTGATTCAGCAAAATCTGGACGCTGGAAAAAAGTCGGAAAGATCCGTTCAAAAGCTAAGTAAGCTTTTGCTGGACGAGATTAAATTCTTTTACAAGGAGCCAAGCGTTAATGCTTGGCTCCTTTTTTTTGCCAAAATCGGTTTCTTTCAGCTTGCAGGAAACGGTAAGGTTGAAATCATAATAAAATCTATGAAAATGTTACTTTCTTTTCTGTTAATTATATCCATTGTTCATGTGACAGCCCATGCTGGAGACTGGCCAAGTTGGCGCGGTCCTGCCCGTGATGATGTATCCAAGGAAAAAGGTCTGCTTAAAAGTTGGCCATCAAATGGCCCCAAGAAAGTATGGATGAGTAAGGACGCCGGTCTTGGCTATGCAGGTTTTTCGGTGGCAAACGGAGCCTTATATACCATGGGTGCCTTTGGTGGAACTGAAAAACTGATTGCCTATCGTGCGGTGTCAAGTTCAGCGACCAACCAAAAAGTATGGGAACTTGAAGTTGGAGAACTTTTGACCAACGGTTGGGGAGATGGTCCTCGCACAACTCCAACGGTTGCAGATGGAAAAGTCTATGCTCTGGGAGGCAAAGGGAATCTTGTCTGTGCAGACGCAAGAACAGGTAAAAAGATTTGGGATATACATATGGTAAAAGATCTCGACGGTAAGGTTCCAGGCTGGGGATATACGGAATCTGTATTGATTGATGAAGGACGAGTAATCTGTACCCCTGGTGGTAAAGGTGGTGCCATCGCCGCATTGGACGCCAAAAGCGGAAAAATTTTGTGGAGATCCAACGAGTTTACGGAACCTGCCCAATACTCATCCCCCATCGTGATAAATCATGGTGGTAAACGACAATATGTTCAGCTCGTGATGAAAAAACTTGTGGGTATCGACGCCAAAAATGGAAAAGTAGTCTGGACCTCGGACTGGCCAGGAAAAGTGGCTGTTATCCCAACTCCCATTTACAGTGATGGACATGTTTATATTTCTTCGGGCTATGGAATCGGATGCAAACTCGTGGAATTGACATCCTCTGGGGCGAAGGATGTTTATGACAATAAGATCATGAAAAACCACCATGGCGGAGTCATCAAGATCGGTGAGCATGTATATGGCTACTCCGACGGATATGGCTGGGTTTGTCAAAATTTCAAAACCGGTGAATTGGTCTGGAACGAAAAGAAAGCTCTGGGCAAAGGAGCGATTGCCTATGCAGATGGTCGCCTATATTGCCTTGGCGAAGGAGATGGAAGGGTCATCTTAATAGAAGCAACCCCGAAAGGATGGAATCCTCAGGGAGAATTTACCATCTCACCGCAAACCCAAAAAAGAAACCCCAAAGGCAAAGTTTGGACTCACCCAGTCATCGCCAATGGCAAAATGTACCTACGTGACCAGGAACTTATTTTCTGCTACGATATTAAAATGTAACAAAATAGAAAAAATTTTAAATATGTTTAACAAGGATATTGCATTTAATTTTGAAAACCTTATTAAATCGATCTTTAAAATTAAACTACTAAACTATAAAATAATGAAATATATCGCTTCTTTGTTACTACTTCCAAGTATCATATTCGCCAGTTCTATCGGAACTAACTCAATTGGCTTCAAGGTTGGCCAAACAAATGTTGGTGGAGAAATAGACGGTGTAAAAGGTGAATGGGATGGATTTGGCCTTGAGCTCAGCGGTAATTTTAACATCACCAACCAAGATAAATACGGTGTGGATGCATTGTTTGATGCAACTTTCGGAAGTGGTCTAGAGGGACCGCTCGGAACTGAATCAGATGTCACGAAAATATCTGGTGGTCTTAGACCGTACATGAATCTATCTGGTTTTGTAGTTTTTGCTGATATAGGGTTTGCCCACGGTGAATTTGAAATTTCAGGCGTTGATGATGCATCAGAGACTTCATTTGCTCCCGGTTTGGGTTTTGAATTAAAGTTAGAAAACTTGGTAATTAGACCCTCTGTCAATTGGGTAGAGTTTGGTTTAGGGGGAGATGGTACTTTTTTTAATCTTCCTATTTCATACTCATTCAACGAAAAATACGACCTAACAGCAAAGTATGATGTCGCTTCTTTTGATTCAGAAAATGTACCAGGGCTTGGAGCTTTTAATTACATCTATGATTCCATCACTATTGGTGTAGACTACAAATTCTAATTTTTAAATTTCATCACAAAAAAAAGCCCGGTCATTTGGCCGGGCTTTTTTGTTAAAGGAAGAAAGCTTTTATCTACTCCAACCCTAAGACCTTTTTCCCTTCTTCTGATATCATACGCGGGTTCCACTGCGGTTCCCATACAATATCGACTTCGGCAGATTCCACCGTTCCTAATTTCTGGATCCTGGTTTTCGCATCATCGGCAATGACCGGGCCCATACCGCACCCCTGAGCGGTGAGTGTCATCTTTATAAAAATTTGCTTTCCTTTCTCTCCCTCTTCGATTTTCAGATCATAGATAAGGCCAAGGTCGACAATATTGACCGGAATTTCGGGATCATAACATCCACGAAGTGCTTCCCAGACTTGCTGCTCATCAAAAGGACCTTCGGACTCGTCAGCTTGATCGGCCTCTAAAACCTTCGCTTTAATCTCTTCTCCCAACGCCGAGAGTTGGTCTTCCCCTACCCTATACATACCATTGGCGTCACGGAGGGTTACTGAATTTCCGAGAGACTGGGCAATCGTGAATGTGGCACCTTCTGCAAGAGTGACTTCATCACCAGCGGGAATGATAGTGGCAACACAGTTTGAATTGAGCGTGATTTCCTGATTCATAATTTTATTTTCCATGGATTAAATCCAAGCTGAGCTCGATACCATGGTAGAATACCATATACTCCCAGAGGATCATTAAGTGACTTCATGATTGGTTCGATATCATAAAACTTTTTAACAAGAGGGTTCTGAACAGAACTGCCGTCCAAAGACACCCCATCCTGACGAACTTCTAACAATTCAGCAATTGCTTCAGCAGGGGTTCTGACTTTCGGAAATTCCTCAACTTCAAAATCACTCCCAAGTTTAGCCAGCTTGGAGGCCTTTACAATTGCCTTGGAAAGCCCCCCCAATTCATCGACCAAGCCACGGTCGAGGGCTTCCTGCCCTGTCCATACTCTTCCCTCTGCCAAGTTTTCGACATCGGTAAGGGTCAACTTTCGACTCTCCCCAACAAGCGATAGAAATCGTTGATAGGTTTGATTTACATACTCCTGAATAATATTGATCTCCTGATCAGTCTTGGGCCGGGCGACTGAAAAAATGTCCGATGATTTGTTCGTCTTCACCCGATCCCAGTTCAACCCATAATCCGAAGCCAGTGACTCAATATTTGGCAAAATTCCAAATACTCCGATGGAACCAGTAATTGTCTGTGGTCCGGCAAGGATTGAATCGCTTGCAGTCGCAATCCAATATCCACCTGATGCCGCTACCGGCCCCATCGAAACAATAACCGGCAGTCCGGCTTCCCTCGCACGAATTAGCTCAAAAAGAATCGCTTCTGATCCTGAAACACTTCCCCCTGGGGAGTTTATTCGTAAGACAATCGCTTTGTAAGTTTCTTTATCTTTTCGGATCTTACGTATTCTCCTGGCGATTTTATCTCCGCCCACATTTTGTCCGTCATCAACTGATCCATCAACGATTGCTCCCTCGACATAAACAACGGCAATTTTCTTACTATCATCATCCTGCTCCAAAGGGTTGGGCCTTAGTCTCTCCAGGTAATCCCCAAAATCAACCTGAACAAAAGTGTTTTCCTTCTTCTCTGCGGCTCCCAATTCGACAAGACGATCGATTACGCCACCGAAATCATCAATCCGGTCGACCAAGCCTTTGGCCACTGCATCCTCAGGCTTCCAAAGAAACTTTTCACTCAATGTCATGTTCAGATCCTGCCAGCGCATCGATCTGGCGGTTGCAATAGTACGCAGATAGTGTTCCCAACGAGCATCCAACAGATTCTGTACCTGTGCCCGATTATCCTCACTAAACTGATTATTGGTGAAAGGCTCAACCGCACCTTTAAATCGTCCCGTTCGTACAACCTGAACACCAACGCCATATTTTTTCAGTGCATCACCGAGAAAAAGTTGTTCGCTGGCAAGACCCGGCAATAACATAGTACCCGCTGGATCCATCACCAATTCATCACAAATGGAATAGACCAAGTAATCCAGCTGTCTTGGACTGTGTAAATAACCAATGATTTTCTTTCCACTCTGCTTGAAATTCTCCAAAGCACGAATGAATTCGAGGATTGTTTCATAGCCACAGCCATAGCCGGATGGAACGAAGCCACCGGTTATGAAAAGCCCCTTGATATTTTTTTCTCCGGAGGCTTTTTCTAGTGCATCCACTACTTCACGCAGATGGTAACCGGGTATCATCTCTTCATCTGCTAGGGCTTGCCTTGTCAAATCCTCCAAGCTGATTTCGGAAGGACGGTCCGTCAGGTTCATCGTCAGGTCCAGGACGAGAAAGCTATCTTTTTTAATCTGCTTTTCAGTCGGACTTAAGAATGATCCGGCAAAAAAGGAAAATAAAATCAAAGAAAGAACGGCAAATAGAGCAGCAGAAACAAACAAAACTGCCATTCTTCTTAAAACATCTTTAAAAAAAGCTTTCATCTAGAGCTAAAAAACAGACCTTTTTGGCTTAGGTCGAAGAAAATCTTTGCCACCTGACGAAAAGGCTACAAGTTTGCCATCCATGAGTTTAGAACAACTATCTGTTGAAAGAAAAGCACTTCGCATCAATCTAGATTCCAAAAAGTACGGCACTTTTGCCGAGATTGGTGCCGGACAGGAGGTCGCTCGCCATTTTTTCCAGGCTGGAGGAGCGGCAGGAACCGTTGCCAAGACCATGTCCGCGTACGACATGAAGTTCAGTGACAAGATTTATGGGGAGGCTGGGAGATATGTATCCAGGAAAAGGCTTGTTCAAATGATGGCTCACGAGTTTGGTCTGCTCCAGGACAGACTCTCCTCGGATCGCGGAGCAGAAAGTCAGTTCTTTGCCTTTTCTAATACCGTATCCGCATTAAATTTCCATAAGACTAATGAATGCCACGGATGGATGGGAATTCGCTTTCAACTGGAACCTCTTGGCGAGATGCACGATATAATCCTGCATGTCAGAATGCTCGACCGCGAGAACCGTCTCCAACAGGAAGCTATTGGTATGCTCGGAGTAAACTTAGTGTATGGAGCTTTTCACCTGCATGAAAATCCGGATGATTTCATTCAGAGTCTTGCTGACGGAATCGATGTTGAACGAATCGAAATCGATATGATTGAGTTTAACGGTCCCAAGTTCGATAAATTCGACAACCGAATTTTATGCCTCAAACTTACCCAAGCCGGACTCACTGATGCAATCATGTTTGATCAGCAAGGGTTTGTGGTGCAAGCCTCAGAAGTCCTCTACAAACGATCTTGTTTGATTGAACGGGGTAGTTTCCGTCCGGTCACGAAGGTAAACCTCGATATGCTGGAGAATGCCAAAACACAATTCATCAAAAGGGAGCAAGTGGATGAAAACGAACTGATGGTTTTCATGGAGCTAACCTTGGGCAGTTTAGCCAATGAAGGAACCATTGACTACAAGGATTTCATTTCACGAATCGAGGTGATTAATGCCTGTGGTTACGGAGTCTTGGTCTCTAATTATTTTGAATATTTTAAACTAGCATCATACCTCAGACGCTTAATCAAAAAACCCATTGGCTTGGTCATGGGCCTCAACAATTTGGCTGATATTTTTAAACAAGAATATTATTCAAACCTAGAAGGTGGTATTTTGGAGGCCTTTGGTGTCTTATTTAAAGACAATATTCGAATTTACGCTTATCCGGTGGAAAAAGAGACTTTCGAAAGATATCGTCAGCAATTCCGAAGAGGAGATAATGTCAGCATTACTGAATCATCAGGAGGGTTGATTAATGTGGAGAACCTATTGGTTGCTGATAATTTAAGAAATCTTTACAAGTATGTTCGCGAAAATGGGTTTCTTGAAACAATCAAGGAATGCAATCGGGACAATATGAAATTTTTCTCGCGTGATATTTTTGATCAAATTGTCCAGAGAAAAGCAGGCTGGAAAGACAACCTACCCGAAGGTGTAGCCAAAATGATCGAATCTAAAAACTTATGGTCAGAGGGTAAGAAATAAATTTATCCACCATTATATTTCTAAATTTTATGAGATGTACCTGACCAACAGAGAAAGAGTTTTGAAGGTACTTTGGAAATTAATTACAAGACCTTCGCAGTCTCCAAGCTACTTTCATAATTTAATCACGGAGAAGTCGCCTCTTGCTCTAAAATTGCCCTGGTGGTCCTATGATGCAATCAACTTTATCAGAAAATTAGAACTCAATAATTCCTTTGAATGGGGCAGCGGAGGCTCTACCCTTTTTCTGGCAAATATAAGTGGGCAATTAACTACCATCGAAAATGATTCCGCATGGTACAACAAGCTACAAGTCGAATTAAAAGAGAACCAGGTAGATAATGTTTCTTTGTGCAAAAAGGATATTAATTTATCAAGTCCTGAAAATTTCAAGCATTCTGATTATTTCAATTCGTTGGATAAGAAGTATGATTTAATCGCAATCGATGGAGAGGACCACTTTGGCCCTGATTCCAGCTGGTCGGCTCGTGTCGAATGCTTTGAAAAAGCTCAGGGCTTCATAAACCCGAATGGTTTGATTATCGTTGATGATTCCTGGAGATATCCAGAAATTGAAAAATTATCCAGAGCATCCTCAAACAAAAAATTTGAAAGTTTAGGACCGGCAAGAAGAGGAGTGACCAGTACTGATATTTATTTCTATTAGATTTTAGAACTCAAAATCAGCAAAAACGATTCTGTGGTCAGAACCAAGGAGGCAAAGATGAAATCCGCCTATTTTTGCAGAATCTGGAACTAATTTCTTAAAAAGCTCAGGGGAAGCTAGCAGGTAGTCAAAGCGGGAATAACTATCCTGTTTGTCCCAATAGTGAGTCCAAAAATGGCCTTCTTTATCACGGCATTGAATCATCTTTGTTAGTTCCGAATTATTAACTTGTAAAAACCTTTTGATCGTTGCCGAGTTCTTGTGATCATTGAAATCTCCCAGCACTAAATACTTTGGATCTTTGTAAGGAGCATGCTTTTCCCTGATATAATCACGAATCACACGGGCTTCTTTTTCCCGACGAATGGAAGCTTCAGGGTCATCCGGCCTCTCGGTCCATTTACTTTTCAAATGGAGGTTGAATAAAGACCATTTTGTACCCCCAGTATTGAACTCAACTTCCATCAGTCCACGACTGGGAGATCTTCGCCCCTCAAAATACTTAAAGCTTAAATCTTTTGGGGCATCAATTAGGGAAAAGGGAATCTTGGATAGAAGAGCTAAATGCCTGGCCTCCCCATCTTCCTGACCAGTCAACCATGCCGAATATCTAAACTGAGTGCCGTTAGTTGAGTTTAAATCCTCCCATAATTCTTCAAGATATATGGGTTCCCCAATTTCCTGTATGGCTAGAATATCTGGATCGGACTGATTAATAACTGAACGTATAATGCGACGTTCCTTTCGAGGCTTTGGGTAATCTTCCTTCCATCGCCCCGAAACCAACCTGTCCATCACCAAGTAATTTTCGACATTGTAAGAGGCTACACGAATTGTTTCCGCACCGACAAAAGGGGTGCAAAAAACACAAATAAGTGAGCAAAGAAAAATAAGGGTATATCTATCCACGACCGCGAATTATATTAACATTTAACCTCTTATTTCGAGGAACTTCATTCCTGTCTTTAAATTGTCCGGGATCTGTCGAGTTGCGAGCATTGTAAGTATCCTCGGTCATGTGGGATAGGTGAATAGCTTGGAATGGATAAATACCAGAATATCCCTTACCCCACCGAAAAACCATACCGCTGGTGCTTGCAGGAGTAATTTTTATTTTGTGAGAACCGAAGGGTTTACCCATAAATTCAGCAGATTTAATCGGGTTCCAATCAGCACCTGTAAATTTCTTCATGATATCATCCCATTTTGTCATCATCGGAATCTTGGCTCGTTTCGATTCTAATGGGTCGATGTAAAGAGATCCATCACCCACAAGAGGTTCAATGTCCTCCAATTGCATATTGGTTACATCGGGAATGAAATTAGGTGAATGAAATGCAATAGAGAAAGTTGTTGGATGCTCTTCTTTTCGGTCTTCGTCAATCTCTCCCCAAAAACTTAAACCGCGGTGATTAATCTGAATGTTGTATTCAAATGTAGCGTTGTTATCGAACATTCCTTTGATCGTAGTCTCTTCCCGATCCATGGAAACGGGAGGCGGTTCCTCAAAAGAGACTACTCTCCTATGCTTCCACTGGCGGTTCCGCTCTCCGGGATTCAAGTAATAAACGGGCCGAAAATTAATACTTAATGGAACCCGTTGTGCTCTATCGCCGAGCCCTTCTTCCCCTTGTTTGGCTTGGTTTTTAAGCCAAAGGTGAACAACATATCCATTACGATGTAGGGCCACATCATAAATTGCACTTTCCAAAACGGTGTTATAGTTCTTCCATTTACCCTGGGTGTAATGGGAAAGACTTCCTCCTTTGCTTTCCGCAATTTTTGGATCTAAAGGCATCAGTTGAGCTTTTAATCGGCGAAGACCTTCAGCCAGAGCCTGTGAATCTGGGTCGAGGCGTTCCCAGCCCAATTCGTAAGGGCGGTTTGGGTTATTTCTCATCAGGAGAGTAACTCCTTCATCTCCTGCATCCACATACATTGCCTCGATTTCAGTACCTGTGGAGCTCATCCATTTATGATATCGGGAAAGATCAGCCTCCACTAGGGTGGGTACTTTCATTTTTTTTCTCTTGTTCGCTTCCTCGGCTCGCATTTTGTTTCTTTCCTGTAGATCCTTGTTGAGTTTCTTCGCAAGAGCCTGAGAATCTTTGGTCAGACGAGCCAAGGGAACCGTGACTTCCGATCGGCCTTGATTCATCAGTAAATTAATATCCGCATCCGAAATCGAGATAAACTTCGCTTTTATCAAGGATCCGTTAGTCGCCTGCCAGTTATGTTCTTCATCAAGGGCAACATCTTCCGTAACAACGGTAGGTTGGGCGGCAACCCTTGGTTGAGGAGGAGTGGGTGCGGGCTTGGGGTTCGGTGTAACAGGCTTGGGTTTAGGTTTGTTTGCTAATGCCAGTTGATTCGCCAGTGCCTGAGATTGAGGAGAAAGACTGGTCATCGGAAGCGGCACCATTTGCCCGTTCCATTCAATAGTTACCGTGCCGGCAAAGAGTTTTACGAACCGTGCCTGTAGGGTTCTTCCTTGAACATCAGTCCATGAATGTAATTGATTGGGGGCGACGGTGTCAAAGGGCGAGGATTTCCCATTCATTTGCGAAGCAAGTTTGCTGGCAAGACTTTGGGACTCAGGGGAAAGGCTGACCAATGGAATAGGAACGACTTGCCCGTTCCATTTAATGGTCACTTTCTCACTATCGAGACTGATAAAGGAAGCCTGTAAAGTACGACCTTGAGTATCGGTCCATGGATGTAGCTGATCGCTTTGGGCGTGGAGCAAACCAATTGAAAAAAAGATGGGTAACAATAACAGGTATAATTTCATGATTCGGGCTTATTAAACTTTTATGGTTAAGGATCAGTTCTTTCCCATGAGAGGACAACTTTCTCTTTTTTCTGATCCCATGGTTTAAAGACATCAAAAATTTTACCGGGATTCAAGATTCCTTTTGGATCGAGTGCTTTCTTGATGGCAAGCATGGCATTCCATTCAGCATCATTGAATTGATCTCGCACAAACGGTGTCTTGGCAAGACCGACACCATGCTCTCCACTGATCGCTCCGCCAAGTGCAATCACTTTTTCCATGAGTTTATGAAGTGCCTGCACTGCCTCAGCGGTTTCCTTCTCATTTTCCTCATCGTACATAAAATTCACATGCAAATTACCATCCCCACAGTGTCCAAATACCCCAATTTTCAATTTAAAATCTTCCCGGAGAGATTCGACAAATTGAACCAACTGGATTTGACGGTCCAAGGGCACCACGATGTCTTCATTTAATTTCGTGCTCGCTAATTTTTTCATCGACGAGGATCCCTGTCTTCTGACTTCCCACAACTTCTCAGCTTCCTCATCATTGTCTGCTCTACGAAAATTCAAAGATGTTTCCTTCAGCCAATTCTCAACCAATGAAGCTTCCCGAGCCAGAGTTTCTACAGAACCATCCAATTCGATCAGAACCATGGGCGTGGGCTTAACTCCGATAAAAACTTCTTCCCCTACATATTTTTGAAGACAATCGATTGTCCATTGATCCATGTATTCAATAATCGATGGTCTGATACCAATCTTACTTAGTGCAAGAGGAGCGTTTAATGCAGTCTGATCATCCGAGAAGGCCCCAAGAAAAGTGACCCTATTCGGAACTGATAAAATCAAGCGAACCGTTATTTCGGTGACCACACCGAGTGTTCCTTCACTGCCAATCCAAAGATCTCTCAAATTGTAGCCCGTCGCAAACTTTCGGGTTGCCCTCCCCCATCTGACAAATTCCCCAGTTGGCAAATAGCCGGCCAAAGACAATACATAGTCTCGGGTTACGCCATACTTCACACACCGCAAACCGCCTGCATTGCAGGCAACATTACCGCCCAATGTACAGAATTTTTTCGACGAAGGGTCAGGCGGATAAAAAAGCCCTTTTTCCAAGACTTGTTCCTGCAAATCCCCAACCACCACGCCAGGACCGCAAATTGCGAGCATATTAGTTGGATCAATTTCAATGGAAGAAAGTTGGGAAAGATCCAGTACCCAACCACCGTGCAATGGAGTTGCCCCACCGGTTAAACTCGATCCCGTGCCACGACTGGTCACCGGAATTCTAAATTCATTGGCCAACTTGAGAACTTCGCTGACTTCATTCGCCTGCTTGACTTTGATGAGAGCTTCTGGAGAACCACTTACTTTAAGCCCATCATAAGATACCGCGTACAATTCTTCGTCTTTAGTATGTACGGAAGAATGTAGCTTATTCTTCAATGCAACGAGTGCTTTTTCTCGGTTGTCCATTATCTATTATTTATAGGTTTACGAGCCCAGTGACTCAAACCTTTTGCATAATCAAACCTGATAGAAAATCAGCCCGCTTTAGTATCCAGGCTGAGTTTGGAAAGATTTCTTGCTTTAAGCATGTTTACCACATCCATAATTTTTTGGTATGGCAAAGTGCGGTCTCCCCGGATGTGGATGGTAGGCTGATCCCCTTCCGTTCCCGCAACCTCATCCAGTTTTGCTTCCAGGTCACCTTGTGTAACCGCATCTTTCCCCCAACGGAACTGACCGTTGGCTTCGATGGTAATAAATTGATCGTCCAATTTTGGCGGTTGCTGGGCTTGCGAAGTTTGCTGCGAAGGCAGATCAATCCGGTTGTATTGTTCGATCACCGGAGTCGTAATCATAAAAATAATTAACAAAGAGAACGCCAAATCAATCAAAGGCGTTACATTCAAATCAGAAATGACTGCCAGTTTGTTTTGTCTTTTAAAATCCCTAGCCATCTCCTTCGAAATTACGAATCCATTTCCAATTCAATACGGTCAGCTAAATTGCTGGCAAAATTCTCAAGTTTAGTCATTGCCCCCCGGGTCATCCCTAAAAGTCCATTGTAGACAAAAACGATGGGGATTGCCACACAGAGAGCTGCCACTGTGGTTAACAACGCTCCCGATACGCCAGGTGCCAGGTGCTCGATAGTCGCACCTCCCGCATCCATTGTCCCAAAGGCATCCATTACTCCCCAAACCGTACCAAGAAGTCCGAGGAAAGGAGCACCGGACACAATCGTTGCCAACCAGTACATCTTCGCTTCGTAACCATCTCCGACTTCCGCCAATGAACGTCTTATAGCGTTCTCAACATAATTCATTCGCACCTTCCCCTGCTGCTTGCCCCGATGAGCCGCATCCATGGCACGGGAACAAATCCTCAGATAAGGACTTCCCTCCCCAGGAAAGAGAGCGTTATCATAGTCAAAAATGGAATTAAGATTATTTATCCTTTTTTCATCCCGGGCATTATTCCGAAGAGCCCGCTTGATCTCCTGAAACTTCGACCACATCAAGGCGATCGCCGTGCAGTTTAGCAGAACGAGCACGAAGATGACCATTTTCCCTGCGAAGTTAGAATCCGCAAAATATTCAAATATTTTTATAGCCGCCAAGGCATCAATACCAAAATTTCCCATTTTTTATCCTTTCCCAAAGATTACCACTTTTCAGTAACCATCATGTTTTCCGTAGCGAAAATCAATCAAATTCATTCCCAAATTTTAGGACCTTCAAATCGAATTGAATTGCCCCACACCCAAAAGGATTCTAGGCATCCTAGGAATGCGAGTTTCAGAAAAAGTTTTACAAGAAATACAAGACAATACCTTTCACACATCCGGTAAACTCAGTATGGTCGGCTTGGACGGTTTTGTGGACAAGATCGTAACCCCTGTTGACAAAAGACACGGGATGGGTGAGCAATTTGATGCCATCGAAACCATTGCTGATTTGGGCTCAAGAATTTCTGCGGCAGCTGGAAAAAGTGCCAACCTTGAACTTTTTCCACGCTTCGAAAAGTTGGGAGGAAATGGTCCGATTATGGCCAATGCCCTTCTATCATTGGGACTGGGAGTCAGGTATGTCGGTGCATTGGGTAACCCAGCGATTCACCCAGTCTTTGAAGAATTTGCCGAAAAAACCGATGCTATTTCCCTGACCGAGCCTGGCATTACGACCGCACTGGAATTTAAGGACGGAAAAATCATGCTTGGCAATATGGTAAGTCTCGAGGAAATCGACTACAATCAAATCATCCAGGCCGCCGGTGAAGGTCCCTTTCTTGATTTGCTTTCAAAATGCGACCTGGTCTCCATCGTAAACTGGACCATGATTCCCAAGATGACCTCCATTTTGCAACAGTTAGCTGATAATGTCTTATCCAATCTCCCTCCCCGCGATAATCGTTCATTCTTTTTTGATCTGACAGACCCAGCAAAACGTTCTAAGGAAGATATCCTGGAAGTACTTCAGGTTATCACCCGTTTTCAGTCATATGCGGAAACCACTCTTGGGCTTAATTACAATGAAACCCTGCAGGTCTGCGAAACCTTAGGACTTAGTTCCGGCGATAAGAGCGAGGAATCACTCAAGAAAATGGCCACCGAGATCCGAAGGAAACTTGAAATTGCCTGCGTAGTCACTCACCCAATTGATTCTGCAGCTTGTGCGACCAAAGATGGAGCCTGGTGGTCAGAGGGTCCGTTTACGGATAACCCAAAAATCACGACGGGTGCAGGAGACCATTTCAACGCAGGTTTCTGTGCATCCCGCTTAAGTGGATTTTCACCACTCACCAGTCTCGCGTTGGCCACTTGCACCTCCGGTCATTATGTGAGAACGGCACAAAGCCCCACCACCAATCAAGTAATCGAACTTCTTAAACAACAAGACAATCTATCTTAATTATGAGTCATGAACCCGGTATTTTAATTTCCTTTGAAGGATCCGAAGGGTGTGGGAAATCCACCCAAATTCGTCGATTGGCTGATCGTTTGGAAGAGATTGACCACCGAGATGTCGTGGTTACCCGAGAGCCAGGCGGCACGGTCATTGGCGAAGATATCAGGCATCTATTGATGCATGCAGATTCTTCCAAAAACATATTTCCGGAAACCGAACTGCTTCTTTTTGCGGCGAGCCGGGCTCAATTGGTGAGGGAGATAATTTACCCCGCTGTCCAGGATGGGAAAATCGTTCTTTGCGACCGTTTCCTCGATTCAACAACCGTTTATCAGGGAGTCGCCCGCCAGATCGCGGATGATCCGGTCACCCAAATTAATTCATTTGCCGTGGGGGATGTGGTTCCTGATTTAACCGTTATTTTAGATGTTCCCGCAGAAGTTGGACTCGAGAGAATTAAGCACCGGGTATCGGACATGCCAGATCGTATGGAACAGGAGAATGTGGAATTTTACGGTAAAGTCCGGGAAGGCTATCTTCACTTGGCCAAAAGCTTACCGGAGCGCTTTTTCGTGGTGGATGGACTGGGTGAGCCGGACGACATCGAAATCATGATTTGGAATGAGATCCACTCCAGATTCTTTTCCGATGACTAAGGAATAAACACCAAAGTGAGTTCTGTCGCCCAAGAACGGCTTGAATCACTATCTCAACGGTTTCAAACGGATAGCCTCCACCACGGCTTACTGTTCCGTGGAGACAATCTCTTGTTTTTGGAAAAATCAGCCAGACAACTCTATGGTGAAATTCTAAAAATCGGGAAAGAAACGACCGACCACCCTGATCTTTTTCACCTAAGACCAACCGGTAAAGCTCGTATCATAACCGTGGAAAAGACAAGGGCATTGATGACCGACCTTTACCGTTCGGGCCATCAAGGAAATAAGAAGGTAGCAATCATTCATGAGGCCGACCGTATGCGTAAGGAAGCGGCCAATGCCTTTCTCAAAACATTGGAGGAACCTCCCTCGGGCACTTTTCTATTTCTCCTTACCACACGCCCCTATTCAATGTTACCCACAATCAGAAGCCGGACTCTTCTTGTAAGATTAGAAGAATCTTCCTCTGTAAAAGAAAACCAGGAATTAGTAAACTGGCTGGAAAATTATACCAACTGGATCGAGCTTCTTCTTAACCGTCAAAAATTAAAACAGGACCGGGTAAGCCCTGTGTTTATGGCTTACGGGTTAGTTGAAAGTTTAACTGCACTTATAAAAAGCACGGCAGATGAAATAACCAAGGAGGCTCTATCCAACCTGACCAAAGAATTGGAAGACAAAGAAAAAGATGCTTATGAGAGCGGACTTCGACGTGGGGTCCGTTCACACATGCTCAAAGAAATATCGGATAACACCCGGACTTTTATTACCCAAAATGAAGGGACTGCCGCAAATCTTGATCGAAATGGTCAAAAACTTGCCCGGGTGATCAGTAAACTGGAAAAGATGACCGGATTGCTCGAAGTAAACCTGAAAGAGGATTCGGCACTTGAAGATTTCTTTCTTTCCTCCTTGCG
>MDSZ01052008.1_pt1 | contig 18941 bp, 8 predicted proteins | sample 811201 | NCBI WGS metagenome assembly MDSZ01 (sample SAMN05326647, study PRJNA326480) | marine metagenome | isolation source: seawater | place: Indian Ocean: North | collected 2010
AGACTGTTTCTGGCATTTTGAGGAATCAGAACTACATAGAGGAATATCAACCCTCTAGGGATATTGATTTAAATCACCGTTTAAGGGTTGAATATGGTCTTGGTTTGGGCCGTGATCCAGCGCAAAGCGCTGTTTTGCACATCCAATACTCTCAAGCAGAGTTTGTATCTAAGGAATTTGTGCAGGAAAACATTGATGGTTTGACTGATGTTGGCCGTGAAAGGTCACGCTTAGACGTTGAGAAGTTCAGGGGCATGGCCCTTTCTAAGCTTTTGCAAGGCCTTGAGGCAGGTCTAATACCCGAAGAGGCCCTTATTGAAATGGCCCGTGCCCGTGAAAAGGGCGAAGAGTTGTTTGACTTGTACGATAAGTACATTGTTAAACCTAAACAAGAGCAAGAAGCGCAGCTAATGGAGACCGGAATGGGAGCACCATTGGCACCGGGTCCTATGGGACCACCACCTGATCAAGCCGGAGCAATGCCACCGCCCCCACCACCAGCGCCTGAAGGCGCAGACCTGCTGGCCAGTATTGGAATACCAGCAGGCCCCGGTGGTGAGATAGGAGCACAGGTACAGACATGACGGATATAACTGATGGATACACAAGTGGAGAGTGGGCACCTTATTGGGATGACACTGCTAAGCTCGGTGAGCGCCCTGATTTGGATGAAGTCATTGAAGCTCAATGTGATTTGGAAAACCCAGAGGTGTGTGAGTCATGCCAGTAAGTGAAGAAATAGAGAAAACCCCCACTGGTAATACTTCTGTTAGTGAACCTGAATCTGGAACATATGGGGAAAAGGCTGAATTAAATAATTTGAAGAAGCAGCTGCCTAGCTCTGGACAGCAACCACAACAATCAACTATGCCAACTTCCCCTGCTCCCAATGGCAGTGCGCCTGCGACCATGGGCCGTCCGGCATCGGGCCCTTCTAAGTTGCCCAATGCAATGATGGCCCCTCAGGAAGGAAGCGTTAATCCTAACGTTCCCTTAACTCAGGCACAGCAAATGCCGCCCAGACCACCGGCAGCTGATCAGCAAAGGCTTGCAATTTTGGACGCTCTTTCAACTCACCCTGAAGTTTCTGAGGAAACTAGGGAATGGGCAACACTAGTAAGGGATTATCTAATTGCCGGAAGAACAATTTAACGAAGAAGAGAACGAACAGTTCTCTATTCTTGATCCAGTTAAACAACAAGGAATTGTGAAAGGTGGCCTTAATCTTGCCACGAGTTTGATTCCGGGTAGTGCAGCAGGGATGGCATCAGCTACAGATAGTTTTTCCCTTGGTAGCGTATTCGGTGGACTCGGAGGTATTGCCACAGAGGCCGCATATTATTTGCCCGTAGTGGGCAGCCTTCTCGGAATGGACGATAGTAAGAGGCTGATGGATCAAGGCACTGATTGGTCCACAAGGGCGCTCGGAGCCGTTGGGTTCTATGCCCCGTTTTTAGATCTTCCTACTACAGCTGCCATGGGAACTGTGGGCGTTATGGCCTCCAGAAGAGCCACTCAAGCAATGAGGCAATTAGACGGAACGCCATTGATGGTAGGGCACAATAGGCAAAACGTTTTAACTGAGCTGACCGGAGTAATTGATACCCAGACTAAACGTGCTTCTTTCTTCCCTACTATGACCGACAGAAGAAAAAAGATAATGAACAACATTGTCGGTATGGGCACAGAAGATGGGATTTCTCCTGATGATGCAATGGCCGGTATAGCAAAGGCCGTTGCCGGTAAAGAAGCTGAGGACATGGGCCCTGTCGTTGAGTTCCTTTCGGGCTTGGCAGATATGTATGTATCTGAAGCCGAACGAATGGGGAACATGCCAGACGTTGGAGTTAACCCTGATACGTTCAGGGTGGCATTGCTGGCACACGAGCTTGCCAAACTTGATACTGCATTAACTACTAAGAATCTGTTAAACCTTCAAGGTGAATTTAAAGGCTTTGACAAATTGTTTGAAAAAGCATTAACGGGCAAATCATTGACTCAAGTTCAAAAAGCAAAACTAATTCAAGGGCTTCAAGAGTTCTCAACATTAACTCAGGATTTTTCTCATCCTGAATTAGTTCTATTAAACGATCCAAGGTTTAGTGTGCACGAAATCAGTTTAAGGGACGCTACTGAAAAAAGAGATGGGAGTTCTATCACTCTTAAGATTCTTCCATTTGAGACAGTCGCCAAGGGAAGCATTAGCAATGCCGAGGCAAGTGTGCGTGCTCAGATGATGTGGAAAAATAATGAAGCTGCAATGGTTCATTTAACTGCTCAAAACATTATTGACTTTTATGAAACAAAAGTTGCAGGCAGAGAAGATGTTGCCCATTCGGCCATGACCATTAATCCTGTAACGGGCGAGCGCTCCATGGACCATGGGCGTGATTGGTATAAAAATGCCCGTGAACAATTTAAAGAATTTGCAGAGATGCACGGCATACCATTAGATGAAATGATCGCAGTTAATGCCCTTGCATCTGCGACGGAGAAATGGGAAACTAACATTCGCAACGGTGTGGGCCTTGCGCTTTGGATTAAGGCCAACAAGGCAAGATTCTTGACGGGCGATCCCAAGGAGCTTGAAGCCCAAATAAAGTCAGAAGGCATGATGTCTCCTTTGCAGGGATCTACTGATAGGCCTTTGAAAATATCGGCAGAACAAGTTGCCTCTTTGCAAAAGCTGTATAAGCACATTGAAGACGGTGGATCGTTTGACAGTTACTTTGCAGGCAAGATGGGTGATTTCAGAGCGCAAACAAGGTTAAAAGTTGCGTCTTTTTATGAATCCATTAGTAAGTCAAACCCCAATGATATTGCGAGGCGCAATGCTATTTTGTACGGATTGATGACAGGTCAAATTGATTTTGAAGATGTCTCGGTTCACGGTTCCTCTTCTGTGAGGAATGCTTTTGCAATGGAATATCCCTTGGTAATGGACCGTCATGCTTTTGCCATTGCCCATGGGTTTTCTTTTGAACCTGATTCTTCTTTGACTAATAGGGCACCGTACGAGGGACTTAAAACAGCTTATGCTATTGCCGCAGAGGCTCTCGGCGTGCAAGAAGATTTAGGCCGTGCTCTTGATGGTAATGAGTTGCAAGCATTGACATGGATTATTTGGCGTGAAGAAAGAGGAACGTCAACTAACTTTATTGGCAATTCTCAGTTCCCTGCCACTGAACAATCCGGCAGGGGCCCTACTTACGTCTATAAAAACCGTGAAGGTAAGTCTCCTATCCTTGATTTGATAGAGGGCGACATACCTGCTTTTGGTAGGCACGCACGTCGGCCTAGGCACGACAACAGAGTCAGGTTAGTTCCAATGGAACGCTTTGGCGCAAGTGCGCCTTTAAGGGACCGTGACAGAGTTGAGCACACTGGCAGTTTTGCAAATGCAGAAAAAGACGGTGTGATTATGACAAGGATGAGCGCAGACGGAGTTGAGTTTGTAACGGGAGACGCTCATCTTGCAGGTATTAATTCTGACGCATGGTTCTATCCGGCTGAGGGCAAAACCTCTGAGGGTTGGAGGATCATGAGACCTCGTTACCCAAGGCCAGTCAGAGATGTTAAGAAGTGGGCAGCTGAACTTATGACAAGTTATGCAGAGGGCCTTTCGGGTATAAGGATCTACAACGCAAATCATAAAATAGCTGGGTTTATAACTGATTTGGGAGGGTTGCATCAAAACGGTATACACATAGTAATTTCTCTTCCAGAAAAGAAAAAGGACCGTCTTCCTGCTGATGTTATCCTTAGAGGATTATCAGAAGATCTTTCTAATAATAATGAGATAGGCGTTGGCATTGAACATGAATACTACATTCAGGTTCCTCATGAGGGTCAGGCAACTGTTTACGAAGCAGAGGGCCAGATCTTTTGGTCGTTAGACGACGCAAGAGAAGCTGGGTATCCGAATCCAATGGTCAAAGTAGATCCCGTCCCAGAAATTCGCAGAGAACTAATTTTATCTTTTAAGACGGTTGAGGACATGCAAGAGGCATGGACACAACTGCACACACCAATGGCAATAAGCTCTGGGCTTGCCCATGTAGGGGCCAATAGTAGGGACGCAGCTCTCGGAGCTGCTCGCTATGTTCACAGGTTTGGTAAAAAATATGGTCTTGATACCCCTAAAGTAATCTTTCATCGCAAGGAAGATGGCACTGGTTACACGCCTAATCTTCCAGAAGAAATTTATGAAAAAATAGCAAAACTGTATGAAAATGCCAAGGGAGGTAGGGCACCTTTAAAGAGTAGCAAAGTAAGGAAGGCATGGGAAGCTCTTAGAAGAGAGGTCTATGAACAATACCAGTTCTTAACTAACGAACTGGGAATTAAAGTTATTATCGGGGGCGATGATCACATTGACTACAGTAGTCCTGCCGAAATGTTAAAAGACATTAATGAAAATGGCGTGCTAAGGATCAGGCCATCTCGTTATGATTCGCCCCATCCTTTCTTTACCGATAGGGAAAATGACATGTTCCGTGCTGTTCATGATTTCTTTGGACATGCCGGTCAAGGAAACAACTTTACTCGTGAAGGGGAATGGATTGCCCTTGCAAAGCACGCACCCATGTTTTCTAAATTGGCCCAAGGTGCTTTGGCATGGGACCTTTTGGGTAACACTTCTTGGCTTGTGGCCAGCTGGGATAACAAACACAAGTTTAGAAAACACTTAGAAGAAATGTTCCCTCATCTGAAACATTTTCCTTTCAGGGTAGGCGGCGCTGGTGAGGTGAGCATGGAAGGCGTTGTCTACGCACAGGAAGGTTTTACTGATGGCTCGCTTTTCCTTGGCGCTGGTAATTCTAGGATCACCCTAAAGGGCAGAAATGCTGATTCTCCTGAAGGGCTGGATTTTGAACTGGTGCCAATGGAATTTTTTGATAATGTGATTAAGGGTTATTATAGAACTCCCGAAATTGAAGAGGCCATGCTGGCCGGTACAGTATCACAATATAAGCAGGGTCGCTATAATCCTGTTGAAAGAAGATATGTTCGTGAACTGGCCACGAGCATTGAGACGAATGGTTTTATAGAGCCTATTCCGATTAATTACTGGTATAACAGTGGAAAGATTGTAGTGGGCGAAGGTAACCACAGGTTTGAAGCAGCTGTTGAATTGGGCTTAACTCATATCCCTGTTAAATTCCTTAGGCAGGGCGGCGATGCCCCTGCTCATGCTGTTAGTTTAAGCAATACGGAAAAATTGAAATGGAAAGATGGCTTTGGGAATGATCCTAATTGGGACGGTTACAGGATTAACGGCGAATACGTTAATCCTACTTTTAATCCTCATATGATTTTGAACATAGAGCCTTCTGTCGTGACGGTTCCTTATGGCGTTACACTAGGAGCAATCGGCAAGAGGGTCACTAGCTACATAGGCCCTGCGTTTAGTTTAAAGGGCCAAGCCAGACGTGCAAAGGATCAGCCTACTAGTGAGACCTTTCCCTTGGATAGGGATTCTCATTTGTTGTTAGATGAAAAGGGTATTCCAAGGGCGATTACCATAGGGACTATTCTTGAAGACGTTAGGACAGTTAATGCTGGTGGCGATCACCCTGCTCAGTCTAGAATTAGGACAGCCGTATTGGGCACGGTCGTTCAACACACATCTGGTTCTGGTATTCTTCATAATATCCCTACTAATTTTAGGCGAATTATTCCCGTGAGGGAAGGCAGGATGCTCATGGACGTTGAAACGGGCAGGGAGTTCCTTGGCGCAAAGTATGCCGCAATGGCAGATGCTACTGGAAGTCCAGTGACCTCTTTGAACGGTATGCCAATGGCATCGTATTTGGCATGGGGAGATGTGAGGCTCGGTGATAGTCTTATTGAGCCTCCTCAGAGTATAAGGAAAGGTGCCCCTACTGCTGCTTTGTTAGACAAAAGCCTAGTAGAGAAAATTGAGAAGATCACTAGTGAGCCCATTGATCCAAATGAGAAACTTCAAATTAATAGAAGGACTGTTTTGGCAAGGAAGCCTGAGTGGTGGCACTACAGATTGGCAGACGATGATTATGATCTTGAAGAATTGATAGAGGCATACCCTGAATTGGAAGATGAACTGCGTAATAATGCTGGTCCAATGACTATAGATGAGGACGGTGAATTGGTTGCATTTGATGCGTGGGAAATGGAACCAGTTGACTTGCTTGATCTAATGACAGAAGAGCGGTACATTCCAATAGATTTGGTCAACAACGGCACTGAGCTTATGCTACCGCATCAGCTTCAGGGGGATAATTTTGACAATGTTTTGCAAAATCTATTTGACTGGTATTTTTACAGGAACGGAGTGGCCCTTAACGAGCTCGTTGAAATGTTTGAAGTAGAGACTTTTGGCCATCACTTTGATGAGAAAGACTGGTTGCGAGATGTCAATACTCAGAGCTACCCTTCTGATATTGGTGATGCTTTTGACGCAGTTGCAGAGGCAATGATGTCTATTTCAAGACCGGAAAAGAACATTACAGTATGGAGGGGTGGGGAAACTCTTGGTCAGGGAAGGTTAATGTCAACGTCTAAGGATCAGAGTACAGCTGAGTTCTTTGGCAGGGAATGGGGATTTGGTCGTATATCGTCTTTTGAGTTGTTCCCTGAAGATGTCATTTATGACATTGAGGCAATTCTCGGTAGGAAATGGAAGCATGTATCAGGCATTTGGCATTGGGATAGGCAGGACCAAAAATGGACTGTGACCATTAAGGACGACGATGGTAAGAAATTTAGAAGACACGATGATCCTGCCGATGCCGAATTTGCAGGAGAGAAAGAGGTCGGTGTGTACGGTGGGTTGTTAGCGCACCGTAGAACTGATGAGGCACCTTACACTGCTTTGATAAGAGAGGCCAACAAAGTGTACGAAGAGCACTTGGCCATAGTGAAAAGTGAAGCAGAGGCCGGTAGGGACCAAGTGGTAATAATGACCATTGAACCAAGTGGTGAAGGTATAAAGTTTGTTCCAGCGTTAGAGGATAGAAAGCCTTTTTGGAATTACGATAACGATACAGATTTTACTATAACTATTACTGAAGAAATAGCAAAAGAATATGATATACCCGATGCCTATATAGGGCAGAAAACACATGAGTCTAGTGCGATGAAGCTGTGGCACGAGATGCAACAAAGCGGAATTGCCCCTCCACACGAAACACTTTACACTCCCATACCCGAAACGTTTGAACCCACTTATGCAAATAGGACCCTTCAAGGGTTAGAATTTCAAGGTGATTTTGCCCCTGAACAAAGCTTGGGCGTGTTGCCAGATGAATACATTCCTACTAACAGGAATGACGTGTATCAATCGGGTCGTGCACAGGGAAGGCTGATAGATACATTGCAAGAAGATGTGCCGGATATTCGTGCCATTGCCCCTGAGGGCAAAGGCCCCGGTGGGACTAAAGAAGTTTTTGAACATTATGCAACTGATAATATGGGCAATATGTCGGTTCACAACTCTACTCAGGGCTCTGCTGCTGATCCGCATACCAGAGTGGTTCACATTGGTCAGGGCGAAGGCACTTTGGATGAGTATGTTAAGGGTGAGACTCCTTTGTATGAGACTCAAAGACCAGATGCTTCTAAAGCACCTGCACGTTTCGGCGAAGCAGGTGGTGAAATGCAAGGCGTGCGTAAGCCTCATTGGATTGTGGACAATAACTTTGTTGCCCATGGTCAACTAGTAATCAATCCCATGACAGCGGTTAGGATTACTAATGCTGCTGAGGCGCAACATATTTTTGATTACGAAATAGGTAAAGAAACCGTAAAACAAATAGCAATGTATGTCCCTGAACAGGCCACTAAAGAAGTGCCAATGATTGATTTTAATACTGACAGTCTAGGAGTTGACCCCAAAAGGGAAGTGGTTATTTATAAGCAGGGACCAACAGGTGCCCCACAGGCAGGGCGAGCCAATATAGGAACTCTCATTGTGGAGGTCAACTACCCAGAGGGCGCAAAGATTCCTGATGAACTTATTAACACTGTCATTAATTCTTTAAGAGCGTCCGGTGTTGCTTTCCGTGAATACAAAGTTAGGGCTAAGGGATGATGGATGTACCTAGCATAGATAGAAATTTACAGGCATTAAAAGCCGTTGAGCGCTCTTGGGGTCTTCCTGCTATGCCGGACATGGTCAAGCTAGATATAGCGGCATTGTCGGGCATGGAAGCGCCGGACATTCAAAGGTTTGCAGGCGGTCTGGCAGAGGATATTGAAAGCGCTAATAGAAAGCCCACTCCTATTGTTAACTTAACTGTCGGTGGCAACATTGAACTTACTAGTTCAAGTGAGCCGGTTGACCAGAAGAAGGGCTATTCTATTCAGCAGAATACTCAAAGATACCTTGCCGCTATCAGTGGAGCTGATAGGCCAACTCAACTGAGCTCTAATGCAGTGAGTGCTTGGAAACAGAGAGCGGTTCAACTGGGTTACCTGCCTTCTGATACTCCTATTGATAATTCTTGGACACCTGCTTATAACACTATTATGGGCGAAATGCGACGAGATGATTTTGGTCGCAGGTTCGCAGGGGATAACTTGGTTTCTGTTCCTATTCGTGCAGGTGATGATGGCGGCGCAGGCGTACTTGAACTTATGGACGAATGGCTGTCGCCAACGGGTCTTTTCAAGGCAGCAGTGCAATTAGACTTTTTGCCTGATTTTAAAAAGTGGGGTTCTGATCTTAAGAAAATTAGCTGGAACCCTGTTTCTTGGTGGAAGGCCGTTGACGATGCCATTTTCCCTGTCCTTAATGTTGGCCTTATGCTGACCGGCGTAGGGGAAGTCGCCCTTATAGGCCGTGGCCTTTTGGCCAGTAAGGGCCTTACGGGAATGAAAGCCATTAAGGGCATTGATTCCATGACTGAAACTAGCAGAGTGGCAAGAATTTTGGGAAGGAGCGCTTCCCCTGAGCACGCCCTTGCAGGCGTGAGGCGACAAGGCCTATTGGCCAGTAGGTTTGGTCAATCGGAAAGGGCCACTCTTAATAGTCTTGGTAAGGGAATGGACGCTTGGAGGAATTTGGCCCCTGTATCAATGGCAAAGGGAGTAACCCAGCAAACTATGAGGCTCGGACTAGCGCAAAAGACCGAAGACTTTATAGGTTTTGAGGGATGGGAAGCGGCCTCGCTTGATGCAATACCCGGAATTAGTACCTTTGCAGAAGGGGTTCACGAAAATCTTTTAACTGCTGTTGCGGCCGATATGGCACTGACACCAGTGACCGTGTTTAATCCCGGTCAGTTTGGTGCGCTTAGTCCTTTTAATGTTGTAAGGAAATTTGCTAACGTCGGTGATCACGCAGTGGTCGGTGAAGAGCTTACTTCTGCAATGTTGGCTTCTCTTATGAAACTGGAAGCTGATGGAGTTGAGGGAGCTGCTGATAAGGTCGTTAGGTTTAAGAAGACTAAAAAGAGATACGGTAATAAGGCCGCACTGGCAGAGGAGCTGTTTGATGCGGATCCGAGTCAGCCATTGCCGGAAATTATAGAGAGCAAGATCGGTGCTTGGGCCACTTATGTGGCCACATCTGCCGCTCTTGATGCAGCTGCATATGCTCGCCACTCTGAAGTCATTAAAGTCTCTCAGACAGATGTCGCAGGAGAGGGAAGATTTTCTCAAAGGTTCCATACTATTAGGAACAACTTAATTAACCAGCTCAGGTACATTGATCCTGATGATGCTGAGAGTATGCTCGTTGCACACATTTGGAGTGCGGCCAAAGATGCCGAAGAAGCAAGCAGGATGATGGAAGCCATGTTGCCTAAGCTCCAAGAAAATATGTTCTTTGGAGTTAAGTTGAGCTCAAAGCAATTCAGGGCAATGATGGCCGATTATGCTAATGCTCACAATGCTAAAAGGCAGGAACTATTTGAGCAACTATTAGAACAACACCTTAAACCCGGAATCTTGGAAGAGTATTTCCTGAGACACCTTGGAGATTACGGGCACGGATGGGATGACTTCATAGACGTTTCCTACAAGATAGATGAGAGCTGGGATTTGTCTGGCGCACAAATAGCTCAGGCAGTTGACGGAGAGATAGGTGCTCAGGGGACAAGGCTTAATCCTTTAGACATGATAGGCGATGGGTCTTCTGGTCCCTTGACTTATACTGTTGGCATTGAGGACCTTGTCAAGGACCCTGAGTTTTTGAACTTTGCCAATAGTAAAGCAGGCGTGTTCAGACCGTTGTTAAAAGGCACAACTGATAAAGGGCGTTTTACTATCATGAGAAAAGATGGTAAAACAAAGCAAGATTACCTTCGTGAAATTGCTTCTATTAGGAGGCTAATGTTCTTGCACGATAAAGTGGGTGAGATCAAAGCACTTACGAGCAAGCACGGCGGTGTTCAACTCAAGAAACAACTTGAGAGAATTTTAACCAACAAAGTGTTAATAAGGAATATAGGCATTGCCAATGGTGGAGAGTTGCAACAGGCCTTGAAAGCGGCTGGGTATAAACCCGGTGGTGATGAGTTCCGTCGGATTAAGAGAGTCGTTCAATGGGCAAGGAATCAGGATATTGATTATAAGAGTTGGGACGAAATAGAGTCCGCTCTTGCTAAAAGGTTGAACGATGTTGATAGGCACGATAGCTGGTTGAGGGATTGGAAGATTGATCCAGATCTTCCTTTGGCCGATAAGGTAAAGCACCTGCAAACTAAATCTAACTTCACTGCATCTGGTATAGATCCTGCGAGCCTTCCAGAAGAAGTCGTTGAACAGTTAGACAGGGCAGGTTATAAGCTTGTGCACGGTGTTGAGTACATGACACCTAAGGACGTGTTGCATTTTGATGTTGAAATAGCTGACCTTGTTGATAAGACTAAGGACATTGAGAGCCTTGGACTTTCCAGCAGGTTCCAAAGGCACTTGCAGGAAACGGGCATGAGGTATGCCCGTAAGTATGGTCAAACATTTTTGCGCCATGAACCGGACCATGTAAAAAGACTGTATCGTAGGCAGCTTAAAGATAGGCTTAAATACTATTTCCCAGATGCTGAAGAGGCCGAATTAGTGGGCATGATTGATGGGCCATTGAGTAAGGTCGTGAGTATTATTTCTACGAGTATGGGTGATATTCAAGCAAGAAAAATATATGACACCGCCATTCAAAAGGGTTATACGAATTTGAAGTCTAGCTGGGCCCCTACTGTTCCTACTGACCTTGTCAGAAATAGGAACGTTTGGAAAGAAGCCGAACACCTTTTAAGGACGGGTAAGTATGCTAAAGAAGGCAGGAAATTCAGTAAAAAAGAAATCAACAATCTTTACCATGCCCTTAAGGAGGCCAAGGTAGTAGGCCCTCAGCACCGTGGTAGAATTACTAACTGGCTGGATAAAGTGCAGGCAACTCCTAACTTGACTAATACAATGAGATTGTTGGGCAGGGTTGATACTGGCAGTGCGCCCAAGTCAGTGGGCGTGTTTGCCACTAGGGCCGCCGGTGCTATCGCCGGTGGGTATGCATATGGCCATTATATGGCCGGTGATAATTCCCGTTATAATCCTAATAGCGAAGACAGTTCTATTTGGGATTCTCTTGGTGCTTTCATAGGCACGGCAACTGCTGCTGCAACTGGTCGTGCCGGTGCGACAAGAGCACTGGTCGGATCTCAAAAGAAATTCCTTAAAGGTGCTGACTTGCAAAACAGTTTTCAAAAGTTCTTTAATGCTAGGCTTTACACTTCTGATACGGCAGGCAAATTGTCACCGATGAAAAGACTAAGCGCAGCTGCTAATAGGATTGATTCTTACAGCATGAGCGAGAGAAGCCTTTTGAAGCACTGGTCTTACACTGGTGATGCAGCTTCTAGCCTTCGGGATTACATGAGGTTTTCGTTGTCCCCTATTTTTGACGCTTCACGTTATTCAGAGGGAACGATATTGAGCCAAATAGCAATTCCAGAGGAAGTGCAGATGGCAGGCGGTGTCAGGATGAACATGTCTCCGAGCAAATGGAGAAAGCAAGTAGCGACCAAGCGTGCCAAAGAAGTTGGTGGTAATTGGAAGGATCATGAAGATTTTGCAATGGATGCTTGGAGGGAAATAAGAAGCAGGTACATTGATGCACAGAGCGTGTTCGGTGACTTTGACTATAATGCCCTTGAAGCGGCCACTGCTAGATTCCAGCAGATAGGCATTCTTGGGTTTAATACCCATGAATGGGAAACGTCCATGTTCGCTGACCTTGTTCTATTGCACGGCATGGACGATATAGAAGCGTATAAGCTGTCTAAGAAAGTATTTACTTATGGTGTGAATCCTAGGTCGGCAGCTGAAATGAACGTCAATGCTATCTTTTTCCCGTTTAGCTTTACAAAGAAAACACTGGGACACGCAGCACAATTCGCAATGCAGGACTGGTCAAGGACTGTCATGATACACAATCAGTTGAGGTTGTACGATGTCCTTGACGAGAAGTATGACATTAGGGGAATCATGGAAGATAGGCTTCCATTGCTAGACAAGTTGCAAAGGCTAAATCTTTTGGCCAATGGTATCGCCCCCGGTCAATTCGGTGGTGCTAACAGGCCTTTCCTTGACGTGTTTGAGGCAACGCCTGTGGGTTCTGGTTTGATAGACCCTGTTAAGAATCTCTTTGCCCCTCAATTTGTTACTATGAATAACAATAAGGATTTGAACGACATGATTGACACCATGACAAGAGTGTTGCCTGCTTTCAATGACGTTCGTGCTCTGAGTGAGGACCTTCAGCAACAGGGTCACGTTATATTCAGTAGTCCTACGCACAGGACTCAAGATGCGGAAAACCGTGTCGCTCGTGCAGAGTCCCTTGCAATGAAAGAAACCCTTGATGCTCACCTGAAGAGCATGGGCATAGAGGACGGCTTTAAGGCAATTAACAGGAAGGGCTTTGAAAATATCAGGATGTGGTGGGAGAACTTCCAGCTAGGACTGGACGAAAGGTATCCGGGTTATAAGGAATCTAGGTTTAGTTCTGCTGGTTATGCACAGGCAAGGACTCAGGATAGAAAAGAATATATTGCCCATATGGAGATTGCGAAGGAATCTGGTCAGAGCTCAGATGAGTGGAGTTCTAAGGCCAAGGTCGGTTGGTTGATAACGTATGCAGAGGCCCTTACTAGGGCATATGGCGGTAATGCGCTTGATCCTACTGCTTTTGTGCCTGCTGTTTACACTGATGACCTTATAAGAAGAGCCATTTCTTGGGCTGAAGATGACCCAGAAGTTGCACTGGGGTGGATTAAGCACCTTAAGCGCAACTGGGGCCCTATTGAGGAAGTTATGTACTAATGTCAGACACTTTAAATTCTACAGATTTTCAAAATGCTAAAGAGTTTATTAAGCAGTACCTTCTTGAGGCCGGTTTTCCTGATACGGAGTACTGGAATCAGGTCATAGATGATCGCATTTTAGAACTCAATCAAGATGGCACGTTAAATGGTTTCATTAACACTGCCGGAGGCAGGGAAGATCTTGCCGGTTTGTTTGACATTCATTTCTTTATGGAGCAAAGAAACCTTAGTGGGCAGGGTATTTCATGGTTGGATATGTCAATAGACAATGCACCAGAGGGCGAAGCAGAGTTTGAAATAGATAAATCTATGGCATTTGACAAGTCAAGCATGCCAGCTACGGCTTCTGTGCCAGCTTACGAAGCGGTCAAAGAGTTAAAGAGGATAGCTGAGGAAGAGGGCAAGTCGGCAGCTGCAACTGATCAGGCAAGAGACGTTCAGGTAAATCAACAAGCAGAGAAAGGCGTTCTCGCTATTCCTAAAGTTTTCGGAATGACTCTCACTGAAGGTGATCTGGCCATATTGGAAGAAGCTGGCGTTATTGAAAAGAGAACTACTTCTGAGCAACTCGGAGAAATTGATCCAGATGCGGAGATACCTCCTCTTGAAGGTGGACCTCAGGGTTATGATGGTTACAAGTTCACTGAAATGGCCAAAGAAAGAATTAAGGCCTTTATGCAGGAACGGGGGATAGATATTAATCTTCCGTACACTGAGCAATGGGCCAAAGCGCAAGAGGGCGCTGATCGTAATTTCTTAGTCAATGTAATGCCGAGCATTATAGCGCCGGAATTATTTGAAACAACATATTATGACTGGGGCAACGGAGTTCCATTTAGAGAGATTGAAAGCGTAAAGCAAAGCATGGCCCTTACCACTCCTCAGATTAAGGCCATTGTTGATAGTGCTGCTCAGTCAGGTGTGCCTTGGCAGTTGGTCGCACAGGCAGCTTTTCAAAAGAAAGAATTTTTTCAAGATGCTCCTGAGGATACGAGTGCCATGACTCCTGAGCAGGTTGCCGATAATTTAATGGGCGGCACCATGCCAATACCCAGTGCGGATCCTAGGGGATGGACCGAGGCAAGTGCGTATGAAGTTATTCAAGAGACTGTTGATCAGATTGCCGACGGGGCACAAATGTACGGTGGGTCATACGAACTGGCCTACATACACAGCATTGATCCTAAGCTCGCTGACAAGATCTACAATGACCACGATGCACTGACTGACTCTGAGGTAGCTGCAAAGAATGCGTACATAAATCACTTAGAGGTATATGCTGCCAATAATCCTAGGAGCGATCTTGCTACGAGTGTTAATACTAGAGGAACTAATTTTAATTTCATTAAAGGACTGCAAGCAGGTGCAACTGATAAGACGGTATTTGAGGATCCTAGTCTTAAGGACAGTACGAGGAATAGTTACAAAGTTATCTATGAATCCAAGTTTCTTAGGGAACCCACAGAAAGGGAGCTTGATAATTTTATTAGGTTCTTTGTGGGTAAGGAGGCCGAATATCAAAAAGCTGCACGTTCTTGGAATCCTTTGAAGGACGGGGAGTCGCCGTTTGTTTTGACTGGCAGTGATGGCCAGCAATTAAGGGCAACTGCATCTATTGATGAATGGTTGAAGAGCGGTGAGAACCCTGAGTATGCCTTGTTGTACGGGAAGAAACCAGAGGGCGTTACCGACGATCAGTATCTTTCTTCGTTTGAGCAGCAAGCTGCTAAGTTGTATGGTTCTGCTCAAGCTGCTCAGATGGTTAACCTTAGGAGGCTCGGTATGCAATCCGGTGACCTTAATGTGGTGGGTCAGCAGGGCATAGTGTCCGGTGAGGGCTATGATAGTTCTGCTTTCCAGCAAAGACTTGCAGGGTTTAGAAGTGTGTTTAGGAGTACAACATGAGCAATCAAGGGATTCCTCCGGTAGCTTCTGGAGCGGAGAATAGTCGTATCAATTTTGCTTTGGGTATTTTGTCGTATGCAGGTTGGCCTGTAACTGAGGGTAATCTCAGGGCACTTGTGTGTTGGATGCAGAAAGAAAACACCGGTGCTGGTTATAATCCTTTGGCAACTACTCAGCCAATGCCCGGAGCAGGGTTTTGGAATTATATCGGTGAGGGCAAGAACTATGGTGTAAGGAATTACACTAGTTTTGAGCAGGGTGTTCAGGCCACAGTGCAGACACTTCTCAATGGTAATTATCCTAATATAGTCGCAGGGCTTCAGGCCGGTTTAAGTGGCCCTGAGGGCCTTGACCTTGGTGACCTTGCCGTGTGGGGAACTGGTGACAGGTCCAACGCAGGGCAATACACAGTGGCAGACAAAGGATATTTCCCTAACCATCCAGATTATCAAGTTGGTACTACTCAGGGCAACTTTGATGGCTCTGCTACTGGCATAGCCACTACACTCCCATCAGGGGGTCAAGGGTATGTGGTGGACGGAGTCCAATACGTTGCCTATGAGATCCTACCCGGTTCAGGTGCATGGATATATTTCAAGCACGCAGGGAGCATAGCTGGTTCATCTCAAATGACGACAAGCCAATGGGAGGGCACTACTACCAACTGGGTCAATGGGGGCGCTACCACTGAAGGCCTTTTCGTTGATCCCATTGCATCGGGCAATCGCTCATGGGACGACATTATGGAAACGTTCCTCATGGAGGCCGGTATATACGGTACCGATGCACTAGAGGACGCAGAAGTTCTCGGTGTCGTTGCAGAGTTTATTGCACGGCCCGATATGACACCAGAGGAAGTTCAAGCAAGGCTTGAAGAAACCGAATGGTGGAATAGTAGGACAACTGGTCAGCTTGAATGGAATGATCTTTCTGATGCCGAAAAGGACCTGAGGCTTAAAGAAGAGGCCCTGAAGCTCGTTACTCTTTGGAAAACGTATACCGGTGAGACCATTAGTTGGGCCGATTACGGTGATGAGAATGGTAATGTGAGCTGGCAAAGCGTAATGGATAACAATCCTGAGCTGGCTCAATGGGCAGAGAACGTTGCATCTGGTTCGCATACTCAGATAGAGGCAGTTCATCAGTGGATTTACCCAGAGGCAGAGGCCATTGAGAACTCTCCTGTTAATAGGGAAAGAGATGAAGAGGAAATAGCTCAGAATACTAAAGACTATGAGATTTCTAACAATAGAAGGGCAGTCATTGAGGAGTATGAAAGGTGGGGAGTTGAGATTTCTGATCAGCAGGCCGACCAAATGGCCGAACAGTTATACATGAGGGAAAGGTCCATGGCAGATGTGATGGCCACGGCCGAAGCTGTGTCTGCTGCTAAGTGGGTGCACAAACCAGAGGGAGTGGATTTTGATACTTGGGCCCAGCCATATGCCACTCAGTACGGTGCCCTTATGGAGAAGTCTTCTCCTACGTTTAGGGACAGTGCTTTTAGCAATATGTTAATGGGCGAAAACCTTACGATGCATGATTTTAAGAAACAAATTAAACAAACAGAAGAATGGAAGAACACTGGCAATGCTCAGGACGAGTATTCTAAGGCCTTTGGCACCATAGGAAGATTGATGGGATTTGGATAAATGGCAACAGCAGTAGATGAAGTACTCAGTTTATATCCTTGGGCGGCAGAGATAGGTCTCGTTGACCTTATCACTCAGGGTGTTATTGACGGTGATTCTTCTGAGGAAATGGTGGCAAGGATCCGTGAAAGTGCTCCTTATAAAGAGCGCTTTCCTGCAATGGATTTCGGTGTCTTTAGGAACGAACGTGAATACTTGGACAGGGAAAATGATTACAGGACTGTGTTAATTGAGAGCGGATTTTATGATGCGGCCACTGATAATCCTATGGATTATGCTGGTTTCATTGAGCAGGGCGTTACCCCTGATGTGCTCCGTGAGAGAACTACTGTGTATAGGAATTTAGAGGCAGGTAGTCAGGAGCTGCGTGATGCTTTCTATGTGTACGCAGGTCTTGATGTGTCTGTTGATGATTTGTTTCAGGCAGTAGTTGATAAGCAATACGGTCAGAGGTTGGCACAATCTTATAATGATGCTGTGGCAACTGGATCACTGGACAGTCCAACGTATTACAAGAGGATCGCAGAGACAACTATTAAAAATGCTGTTAATAGTCTGAGCGGTAGCGAGGACTTTAAAGACGATGTCCAGAGTATTATGAATACTGATATTAATCAGGCAACTGAGTTAGTGGCAGCACTTGATATGGGCACTACTGAAACTTTGACCTTTAGTGAGTTGTCATATGCCTTTCAATATGCCTTGTTGGGATCTGCTGCAACTGAGCAAGGGCTCATTGCACCTGATAAGGAGATGGCAGAGAGGTTGCGACAGGCCGGAGTTGACCGTGCCAAGGCATCTGCTGTTTATGGAACGTTTGCGAGTAACAGGGGGGCTATTCAAGGAGCTGTTCAGCGTGCCACTCAGGGAGCGGTTCAGGAATTTAGTCAAAGAGACTTTGAAGAAGGGGCCTTGTTGGGCCAAAGAGAAGAGCTTGATCTCCTCCAGAGAGCTCAGGCAATGGAACAGGCGTACTCTAGAAGGGGTGGCTTTGCCACCCAGCAAGAGGGAAAACGGTTCACTCAGAGGGGTAGAACCGGCTATTAGTACACACTCTATGGGGTGCTTATAGATCCTTGTTTTGTTTCCCCCAGCACAACAAGCGTACAACTATTGGGGCGTAGGAGAAGAGCATGAGTATTTACGACGAAGACGACGGTCAACAAGTAGAGGAATCTGGCTCAAGCCTCAGGCAAAAGCTTGAGGATACCTTAAAAGAAAAGAATGAGTTAGCAAGGGAATTATCCGGCCTTAAAGCAGACGCTATCATTAAGGAGCTCGGACTCTCATTGGTTAAACCAGAAGATCTTAAAGGTGTAAAACTTAGCGAAATGACCGAAACGGCTCAAACGCTCCACAGTGAGCGCCAAGCCCAACAGGTTGAATTAGCTAGGGAAATGCTTAGTCGCAAAGGCTTTGAAGGCGAAGAACTTGACAGAGAAGTAGAAGCTTTTCTAGATGTTCCAGCTGGCCCAGATGTAGCAGCCCATGCAAGGGTAAAGGAAGCTTCACAGGTAGGCGGTACCACTGCTCCTGTTAAAGATCCTAGATCTTTGTTTGGCCTTGACTCCATTGAAGCAGCACTAGCCAAAAAGACTAAGTAGTAACTATCAATCCTACAATACAATGAGGTAATTATTATGGCTTCAGGGAGCCTTTCACTCCTTGAGTCTGCCAAGTACGGTAACGATCAGCTAGCTGCTGGGGTTGTTGAGACTCTTATTCAAGAATCACCAATTTTAGAAATGCTACCTTTCACTGCCATACAAGGTAACGCACTCAAGGTCAACGTTGAAGATACTCTTCCAGCGCCTGCCTTCCGTAATGTAAACGAAAACTATAGCCGGACCTTTGGTACGGATACAGAACGTTTCTTCGGATGTAGCATTCTCGGTGGAGAGGTCTTTATAGACAACTACATTGTTCGTGTACAAGCGAACCAAATCAGTGCCAAAGCACGTCAATATGCGAAATTTGCTAAAGCAATGTCTCGTACTTTTGACAAGTACTTCTTTGACGGTACTGGAACAGCTAAAGACTTTAAGGGTATCAATGCTCTTATTGACGAAGGTCTGGGCCA
>MDSZ01060036.1_pt1 | contig 18941 bp, 20 predicted proteins | sample 811201 | NCBI WGS metagenome assembly MDSZ01 (sample SAMN05326647, study PRJNA326480) | marine metagenome | isolation source: seawater | place: Indian Ocean: North | collected 2010
CGAAGTTCTTCTTCGACATGACGGCGCATCTGAGGATTGGTTGTAGGATCTTGAAGGATTTCTTTGTCTTTTTCGATGTGCTTTTCGATGCTTTCCATATTTGGGTATAGCTCCGTAACAATAATATTTATTACGCAATCTGATTTCTCTGTCTGATGGTAGAATCCTTCATCAGATGTAATTGCGTAGTTGCTGACGTAGAAGTGACGTTGTGTGTGAGACTATGGATCAAATATCGTCCACTGTATCTCCTATCAGTATCTCTAAAGTCACCATCATTATAGGTTGCAGGAATGTTAATGTCAACACCCGCTCCAGCATATAAGTCCATGTTTATGGGAACTTCAGCACTTACTTGAACATTCTTAAGACTTTGTATTCTAGCAAATTCATATGCCTCTAACTGACTTAACTCAGTATATGTCGCTTGTGCTTGACCATCTTTATTATCAAATATTCTATTTGGGATAGGATTATATCTAATTCTTCTAGGAGAATCAATATAACTTTTCACATCTTTATCAAATTGACTATATGGATTGACAGAGTTTTTATTATCAAGATGTTCCATTCTGTCCCACATATTACTCAAACTGTACTTATATGTTGCGGCGGGAGAGTCTTCACTTATTCCAATTTGTGATGAGGGTAAAGAGACAGGATCAAATCCAATACTATATCCGCAATAACTACCCTCCCTGAGAGGTTGCATATAGCAAGTATCTTGAGAAAAACCAATACCTTGTAATTTAAAACTATCTCGCGATTCTTCTAATGTATGTTCAGAAAAGTCATACCTATACATTCTAGGTAATCCTTTAACTATACTGGTCTCCTCTCTGATCATTTGTTCTGGAACATCAGAAACCAATTTATCCAGAGATTTAAAGTGAAATCCTAAAGAATTTTCAAAAAATACAAATCCATTTTGCAACATACCACCAGCTTTAGGTTTTCTAATGCTTCTTTGAGCAACCATGAATAAAACATCAAGTGGTCTGAGATTCGGAGCAATGAATGGATGTGTATTTAAAGTCTCTTCAGCATAAAATTGTTTTCCTGAATTTAAGAAGTTTTTACCTTTTAGTAAAGTCTTGACAATTTCAGATCCTTCTGTATTTGAGAATATGACATTAGAATGACCAAAAACATTAATAGATTCGTTTTTAATATATTCTTCAGACACACACTTAAGAACATAAACTTCAGAACCTCTGCTAGATTTCACTCTATCGGAGATACCCATTACCCTAAAGGTGTACATTCTGTCACCGAAGGAACTGCGAAGTCTAATTTCAACTTGCTCACTACCAGTAATAGCACCCAAAAGTCCAGCAGCATCTTCTAGAATTACATTGCATTCCATGCAAACGCGACTAATTCCCTCAGTAATATCAAAACCTAAAACAAAATCAGCAATATCACTTACGCCTTGATCGTTCTTAATTCTAAGACCATTTCTTTTTAAGAAGACTGAAAAATCAACCTCACCCGGATAACTTCTTTTCATATTTACGCCCTTGAGAAACTAGGTTGAGCCAAGGTAGACGCCGTACCTTGCATAATCTTACCTGCTGTATCGATTGCATTACCGCCACCGGCAGCATTATTTAGTAGACTGCTGATAGTTGCATGTGCTTGTGCTACGTTCTGTGCCACTTCAGCATTGTTTGCTTTGACCTTTCCAATCAAAGCATTCATCGATTCGGCATTTCTCTGTGCTAATTGAGCTACTGCTGCAGCTCTTTCTCTTGCTGCCTCTTTAGCAGCATCACCTCTACGATTTTCAAAATGCGCTTTCATAGTTTGACCAGGTGCGATAGTAGCAACATTAGATTTACTGCCACCTTCACCACCCTCTTCGGGTTGACGCTTAGACATAGCATCAACATTAAATAAGTTCTTGTCCATAGTTAATGGACTACTCTGCAAGTAATTTGGCATAAAACTTCCAGAATTGCCACCAGCACCTTTAGTCTGATTATCATTAGTAAGGTAATTGCCTAACGGAGCAATTGTAAATTTATTGCCTCCTCCGCCGCCGGATCCAGATCCAGATGCATCTGATTTGTAGAGTGAATTGAATAAATTATTACCGTCCGTACCAAAACTATACTTAGAATCAGATGAGAGTGAAAATGCATTCTTCAAAGCATCACTAGTGCCAAAAGAAGTGGCATTCATTGCTCGGTTAACACCTTCAGCATCAGCACCTTGCCCTTTCAATAATTGTGCCACATAATCAGTATCAGCTGCTTGCTGGAAAATACCTAACAAATCATTCCTTTCAGATTCACTTCCTGCAGGTTGACTAAACAATTCATTAATTGAGGTCATCCAATCAGTGTCTTTTAAAGCACCATCCTGCATAGATGCCTGATTAATTTTCGCACGAGCAGCAAGTAACTTCTCCTCATAAGACATACCAGATGATGAACCTATCAACGAACTAATAGCAGAAGATTGCATTGCACCTTCTTCAATACCCTGTCCACCACCTTGTTGTGCTTCTCTAGCAACACCTAAGAATACACTATCAGGGTGTCCGAATGAACCAGGACTTTCCTTTTTCTGTCCTGCTGTCCAATAACCCCAACCATCATGTGCAATTGTTGAAATCTTATAACCAGTTCTATTTCCATATGCTTCAGCAGCAAGTGAAGCAAGTCTACCAAGACCACCTCCATCTCCTCGATAATCTTTAACATCAAGAGAAAGACCCATCGATCTCATACTTCCTCTAGGAGGATTACCAATATATTCTCTACCAGCAGAACTATAACCAACGCCAGTGTTAGCACCAAATTCAGACCATTTGTTATTTCTGAAGTTCGGGTGACCCATAACGGTCATACCTTTATTAAGTGCCCATTTACCTAAATCTACTGCAGCTCTAACTCCACCACCTACAACACCAACATTTTGACCATTGTCAAAGGCAGAGTTTCCTGGAATATCAAATGGACTACTAATACCACCAGTACCGATTCCCGCCTGACCTGCCAAGGCACTGACATTATCAATATTAACACCCAACATATCAGCGATGGGTTCAATGTATTTGGCATTGGAATTACCCTCCAATGCCAACTTGGCAGCCATGACCAACTTTTCACCGAAGGTGAATTTATCTGCATTCGGTCCTGCGAAAATACCAGCATATTTACCAATCTGACCAAGAAGTCCTTTCTTATCTTTAAAGAAATGACCAGCAACTCCAAGTCCACTTTGAATGAGAGATCCTATATTAAATCCCTCCTGTTTGCCCATGACACCACCGAACTGTCTCAGTAGTCCACCAATACTACCACCAAGAGATTCATTACCAAATATTTTACCGACTGCTTTACCAATGCCAGTGCCTTGACTTAATAATCCAGGAAGGATTGTGTTTCCTTGAATAGAACCATCATAATTATAACCAAATCCAAAAATATCTTTACCTGCCTGTTGCCATGGTTTTAATTTTTGTTCAACACCAAAGGCACTACTGAAATTAAGTCCACCTGTTTTGACATTTCCCCCATAGGTAGAGCTGGATTCTTTCTTACCACCACCAAAAAGACCGCCAACAAAATTACTGATTCCACTAAAGAATCCGCCGCCTCCTCCACCACCGCTAGAACCAGAGGATTTGCTACCACCACCAAAAATACCCTTAACAGCATTACCAATGCCGGAGAACACTTTACCTAAAAATGCCTGAGGTGCAGCATTTCTACTTCCATATCCAGAACCTGACCTAAAATCAGATCTTGTTGGTTTTTTATTAGGTAGACTGCCGCCAGACAGGGCAGTCATTTGTGCTAAAGTTTTAGTATATGCCTTTGAAACACCTTTATGGAAAGGAATAACACCATAATCACCAGAAGAACCTTTTGAAATATATTCTGTACCGTGTGCAATAAAGTCTGGTCTATTTCTTCCTTTAACAGAAACAGGATAACCAGACATAGGTCCAGTAATCCAACCTCCCTGAGGTTTGTATTGTACTTCTCCACCTCGACTGAAATCATAACCCTTACCCATTGCTTGGGTAATTCGTTTATCAGTTAGTTTCGGATCTCTTCTAGTATGAGGTGTATCTAAAGGAACAACAAATGCATCACCACCGGGTTTTTGGGCAACATATTCAGTGCCATGACCAATAAAATCAACACCTCTTCCATTAAGTGATACAGGATATCCAGACTGAGGTCCGGAAATATATCCTCCACGTCTACGGTTACTTCTTCTTCTTCTAACACTACCACCTCTTGATTTACCTTGAGGATCAATAGCGTCAAGATACCCCTGCTCAAATTGATCTACAAGTTGTTCTACTGAGGTACTTAATCCATCAATAGTGTTCTGTTGGTTTTCATCGACAGCATCACCCTTTTCATTCTGCTCCTCTTGCCATTCAAGCCATCTACCAATACCATAAGCACCAAGAAGAGCAACACCAGTTACACCAGCAGCACCTTTAACGGCACCCCGAACCCTACCTCCGCCAGTTCGTCTACCACCAACAGTGCTGCCAACTGGAGCATTTAATCTCTTTTTAGCACCAAGAAGTCTATTATAGAAAAATGTAAGAACTGATCTTAAATCAGTAATAATTCTAAGCGGATTAGAAAGCCATCGTAATCCTAATAATAAGACACCAAGATTACCAAACCCTCGCATGAAGCCGCCAAGGCGTTCTTGCCAAGTATTGTCTTCATTAAAGAAGTCATATAGACCATCAACAATTCCAATAATTCTACTTTGAGTGAATTGGTATATCCAGACAAATACTCTCTTAAATGTCTCAAGGGTATCCTTAATTCTTTGTTGATTCTTAGGATCTGCTAAGTATTCAAGAATCGGTCTGATGATCAGGAACTTTAACAGTCCCCCTAACATTTGAAGCAATCCTTCCCAGAATCCTTTTACCTTTATTCCTTTAAATGCAGACTTAAATCCGGGTGCTTTTAATCCTTGCCCTTTAGTAAACTTAGGTGTAAAACTCTCTTTTAGTTCTTTTTGCTCCCGCTTTAATCTTTTGAGCTCAATATTGTATATACCTTTTAAAGTGCCACCAATATTGTTTAAGGCACTACCAATATTATTAAGCGCAGAAAGTTGAGCCTTCTGTGATTGAACAAGACTCTTTCCTAAAGGACCAGCATTCTTTAAAGAATCCGAAGTAATGCTTGGGGCTTTAACAAATTTATATAAATTTAACTTCTGTTGTATCGCCATTCTCTATCTGGCAGGTTGCTTAACGGGTACATAGTTATTTATCGGCACGGCCTTAGGTATTGCTACCAACTTCTCAATAACGATTGGCATTTGTTGTACTTCAATCTTTGTTTGCAATGCATATTCCCTACTCTTTTCATCTAGAGGGTTAGTCATACGAGATCTACTTAATACTCCACCAAGTACCATAGGATCAACACCTAATTCCGATGCTATATCACCAAGAGCATTTTGGAAACTCCTAGTACCCATCATCTCTCCCATGACAGCAGCAAGAATACCAGTAGCATTACCTTCAGCAAAAACTGCTCCAAGTGTTCCCATTCCACCCATCGCTTGAGGTTGAGGCAAACCAAGCATCTGTCCAAAACCAGTTGCCCCCATGACACCAGGAAGCATCTGAGCAATCTTAGCAACACCCTGATTTTCCTCCAAGAATCCCCCAATACCTTTGAACATTGCTTGCATACCTTCAGGTAACATTCCAGGTAAGGCACCTAAAGCGCCACCAAATCCTCCAGTAAGGAATCCCTTCATAACACCACCAAGACCCTCACCAAAGGTCTTATTCAATCCAGCAAAGAATGTACCTTCTGCACCAAATGTACCAGGGAACATACCACCCAAAGCACCCATGCCACCTACAAGGGCACCCATAATATCACCTTGAGTTAAAGCAGCAACTGCTTTAATACCAGCAACAATAGGTGCAAGAGGTGTAAATGATAAACCAAAAGCAACTAATTGTCCAATTGGTGAATTTAATACACCGGTAAGAGCTTTACCAACACTCTTGACTGCATTTGTGACACCCTTAACAATACCACCAACAAACTTTGAAACACCTTTGAATATTTTACCCAAGAATGCCTGAGGTAAGTTATTAGGAAGTGGACCACCAGCACTAAAGTTAAATAGACTGCCGAAATCAATACCGCTAGTTTTAACATCTGCACTAAAACCATCAGGTATAAGACCATATTTTTCTTCCTTTTGAGGAGTTCCAATTCCAACTTTCTTTTTGAATATCTCCCATCCATCCGCTATACTTAATGGGTTATATCCATAGAAATTGTTTGCTATCCCCTCTTTAGTTAATGGTTGTGAGAAAGGATTGCCAGAAGGACCGCTACCTTTAGGTGATGGATATGCTTGATCTAAGAAAGCCCCGATAGGATCATCTAGTTCTTCTTTAGAATATGCTGCATCATAAGGATTTGTTGAACCTCCACCACCACCGCCGTATCCGTAGCCGCCACCTCCGGATCCTCCACCACCGAAGAATCCGCCAATCATATTACCAGCAGCATCAACTAGGCTTCCACCTGCCTGCAGTGTAGCACCAGCCGCACCCATACCATCAGGTGCTAGGTATAACTTGAATGTTCCGTCATTTACACCTTTAATAAATGCAGCTCTGGCAGATTCTGGAACAGGAGATAGTCCTGCCTGAGCTCGGGTTAATGCCAATACACCCTTCATCAAAGCAGCAAGACCTGTAGCTACAGGAACTGCTGCAGGTGCTTCAGGTGCTTGTGCAGGAACCCAACTTTTACCATTCCATATTACAGGTTTGCCATTTAAGGTGGCCTTTTGACCTATTGGTCTTTCAGGAACAGTATTTTCTTGGTCTGGAAATACATTTAAGAAATCCCACCATTGATTATTACCAGTTGAACTGGTATTAGCAGGTGGTGTTGTAGTCTGATTTGCTGCAGGTCTCTTACCTAATTCTTGATTATATAATTGCTTTAATTGCTCATATTTCCTTACCGGTTGATCGTAAGCACTCTTTCCTGCTGCATTAGGAATTGATGCCCACTCGCCCGATAATTTAGAAGATACGTTTACACTAAATCCTTCTTTTCTCAGAGTAGATGTACTAACACCCCTTCTGATAGCTAATATCTCTGCACCTTTATCCTGATTAGCAGGAGACATATCCATACCACGAGTGTATGGAATAGGACCACCAGCTTTACATGCACCACCAACACCAATCCATGTTCTAGGCATGAATTGATATCTACCAAAAGCAGCACTAGCATATCTACCACTAGTAACAACTTTATTGGGGTGAGCACTTAAATCCGGTTCTTGCCCAAAAGCAAAGTGTGTATTATATCCATTATTAGGTTGGTCTCTCGTACCTTCAGCAAAAGCAATAACATTAAGAAGGGCACGCATCTCGGGGGATTGATTCTTACCCGGATAATGACCAGCCGATGTTGAGGATCGTTGTGGTGATGATTGTGCAGGAGGAGCATCTGTTGTTTGTCCTGTTGTCCCTGTATCAGCGCCCGGTGGTGGTGCTGATGCACCAGGTAAAAGGGTCAACTTACCCGCTTCAACTACACCACCAAATAATGACTTGAAGAAATTCATGCCATATTTAAATCCTGCCGCAACAGGGTTCGTAATGACGCTTGGATCAGGCACCATCATTCCCCAAATGGGGAAACCAGATACCCATTTTCCAACAAATGGAGTATTTTTAACCCAATTAGGTACATCGGGGAATTTTACCTTATCTACACCCCCATACCATTTATTCCAAGCACCTTTAACCCATTCACCAGCAGCTTGGGCACCCGACCCAATATTCCTCATGCTGTTTTGGAAGTCCTGCTTCATGCGGGCCATGATGGAAGAACCGCTGGCACCCTTGACCATATCGTAGATCAAGGATCCGCCATATTCACCAAGAAGACCACCAACAATAGATCCTACAATAGGAACAGGTATAAATGAACCTGCTGCAGCACCAATAGCCATACCAATGGACTTATATGCTGCAGATTCACCTCTACCAGCAAGGTCAAGTTTTAAATTACCTTGAGCATCAACATCTAATGTCTCAAGTACAAAATTAATTAAAGCACCAATTACAGGGATTCTACCAATAAAACTTTTAGCACCAGAAGCTAACCCTTTGAATCCTCGCAAAATCATCCTAGGAGTCTGCTTCAGACCCGTTCCAACCATACCGGGTAGTCTACCGGGACGACGAACACCGACCCTCAGTGCATCAATAGGACCAAACTGTTTTGCCTTAATTCTCCGAAGAGAAGTTCTTAAACGGCTAAGTCTATCAACTCTACTTCTCTTAAGTAAAATATCTCTTCTTCTAGTCGGAGGAATTTTTTTAGGAGTAGTAGTACCTCTCTGTCCTCCGGTAGTGGTAGTATCTACTCCACCACCCTGATTCGCAGCCGCTGCTCTTTCCCTAGCGTTTAGTAAATCAAGTACACCAAATATCAATCCAAATGGATCAAGTAATAACTTTAATCCAATAATACCAATTAAGAGTTTTCCTAATCCTTGTAATCTTTCCCCAAAAGTTTTATTTTCGCCAAATAGCGATGTAAATCCATCTAATAGGTTATCTTTTACTAACCAATTAGTAAATCCAGATATCTTATTCCATACAAACTGCAGTTTGGTGAAAAAGAGCTCCATCTTAGCTCTATTTTGCGGATCACCAACAATCTGCAAGATTGTTCTAACTGCAGCAAAAGATGCAAGTGAAACTAAGAATCTAAAGGCACTGAACATCAGTCCCTCAAGACCTCCGAATAATGCCTTAAATATCTTTGATCCCCAACCCTGTTGCTCTTTGGTTAAATTGCCTGTTTTAGCAAGACCGGCAGATTGAGAAGCAGATGGGCGATTTTCAATTTCTTCTTCTCTAGCAGCGTCTCTTTCCCTCTGTAATCTACGGCGTTCTGCTTGTGCTCTTAACTTGTCATTCTTAATAGACGACATTGAGACTGAATACAGTCCCTTTAAAGTCTGGTCAATACCACCTAGACTTTTAGAAATATTACCTAATGCCTTTACACTGGAATTTGTAAGGGGTGTAACAACCGTTGCGATTGCTGCACCCCCACCAGGAGCGCCCTGTTGACCTCCCGTAAATTTATATGCATCCAGTTTTGCCACTTAGTGTTATCCTTGTGATCTTTGCTTTTCTTTCATGCGCTTTTCTTCCTCTTGGAGGAAATCAACTAACATGCTAATGTAAATGTCCTTCTCCCATGGCATTAGGTTTTCAATATGATCAATTTGCCACTTATGATGATGAATCAAGGCAAAATTAGTTTGATAATAATTCATCAAACTTGTGTGCATCAGGGCTAGGCGAAAAAAGCCGATAGTCCTTCAAGTTTAACTTCACTTTCCACATTAGTTTTAGGATTCATAACCTTCACTGTATGCTCAAGTTTGGGCATAGTCTCAAAGAACTCTTGAATCTTTTTAAATTGAGAGGAACTCATTCCATCAAAAAACTCTAAAAGTTCATCTTTGGGAGTATCCTTACAATCATAAACTTGACTGGGATCTGCAATGCTTTGAACACAGTTTGCTGCCATGTTAAACATTTGCTCAACACCCGGTGTTTCATCTTCACCAAAGTTTAATTCAACGAATGACTTTAGAGTGGGATATCCCATAGTCAAAATAATTTCATCAGACAATTTAATTTCTTGTTTGTGACCTCTTGTCTTTTTAACAGAGATCTCATCCAAAGGAATTTCAGTTTTTACTTCAGTTTCACCATCATCCGGACAAAGAATGTTTACTTCAATACTTTCACCAACAGATTTGGTGCGAATTTGTAAGAAGACATATTCAATATCAAAAGTTGGTAACTTATGAATATTTTCTAAGTCAGTGCATTCTGAGATAATATCAGAAATTGCAGTAATAATGGATTCTTGATCGCCAGTTTCAGTAGCAATAAGAAGTTTCTTTTCTTCCTTTACAAGAAATGGTCTAAAGTTAACTACCTTTCCAGTAGAAGGTAGTTTCAGTTTATAACGAGGGGTGTCTAATTTAGGTAATGCCATAGTAGTTCAATTCAGTAATTTTATTTATGAGAGTATCAAAAAGGTTAATCGAGTCGTTCCGATGAAAGAGCAATATTCTCTCTAAGTCTTTGTGTACCGTACTCTCTAAGTTGAGGTTTAGCGTTTTTATGAGGAATGAATCTATATCTTTCAAAATTCAATCCCACACCATAAGTTATCAGTCTAGCGTCATTGTTATTTAATTGAGCACTTCCGATGTTAAAAGGGAACACATTTTGGAGTTCAAAACAAGCAGTCAATTCGTTTAATCTAGGTGTTTTTTTATTTTTGCCAAATTGCTCACGCATTTGACCATCATAACCAGGATCCTTGAAAGCTTTTTCTCCAAATCCCCTTTCAAACTTATATATCCTTAAATATTTACAGACATAATTATCATAATCTTCAATGTATTGATTGGAATCAGCAATAATAGTATTCATCCATGCTTCAAATAACATTCTAATCGAATGATCTCTTGGCATCATAAAAGTAATATTAATCTGACTGTATGCAGTACCAGTTACATACTTATATGGTGCGCCTTGAGTAAGCACCTGACCTGTAGTTAATTGTTTACTTGGTAAGTTAACAGCAGTCGCGTACATATTGAGCTGACGATGCATCTGCTTATTACCTTTACCTCCCTGAAAGTCCTTATATAATGAGTTATCAGACTCATACATTAGGGTGTCTGGGGGAGTAAATACAACAGAATACAGATTCCCCATTGAGGGATCTGTGCCTTTAGTATTGATGTATTGACTAAAGACCTGATGGCTATCTCGCCTTGCCGATTGAGTATTTGGAATTCCGTCTGCCATTAGACCTTAAGCTCCTTTTCCGTAATGATTTTGAACTCCCATTGATGGTCTTTGCAAAATTCTTCGGCAGCTTTCCATTTTGCTTTATTTACTGCCCAAGTTGTAACCTCACTTATATATCGTTTTGTCATTCTTTTTTGTGTTTTAGGTTCCTTTGTTTGTTTTAAAGGTTTTACCTCTACCAGATATTTTTGATTGTTTATCTTGACATAAAAATCCGGAAAATATCTATGATGTTTACCGTCTACAGGAGAAATATAAGGAATAACAATTTCTTCACTACCCCACTCTTCAATAGAATGAGTAAGGTCACACCATTTCATAAACTTATACTCCCAAGATGATCGGTAAATCACGTTACGATGATCGCCTTTATACTTCTTGGGGAAGGTTACAGTGTATTTTCCCTGATAACGCATAAATAAGTACAGACCGTATTTATATTTAGGTGTATTTTAATGTCGGTATATAGATATCCTGCTGAACCAGTGGTGCCCAATGAGAATAAATCCATGGTGCAGCCAGGAACTTTGGCAACTGACTATCTTATGCTGCATCGCCATAAAGTTAATTATGATGATGGAAAAGCTGGTAATAACTTCTATAGTAGAAAAACGCCAGGTAACCATCAAAAAGTCATCTACGATAAAGATGTAATTTATATTGCAATGCCACCTAACATTCAAACATCTTATGGTCCGGCATATAAAAGAATGGACATCGGTGTTTCTGGTGTAGCAATGACTCAGATGCTTGATAATGGAACAGATATGAGCGGTTTGGTTGATAAATTATCAGGTGCAGCAAAAGCAGCATTGCCTGAATTTAGTACAAGTGCTGCTCTACAACTTGCTAATGGTTTTAACTCATTTCTTGGTTTACAAGGAAATATAGACTTAAATACTATTGAAATGTTGAGAAATGGTAGAATCTTTAACCCATTCTCAGAACAAATTTTTGCTGGTATGAGTTTTAGAACTCATAACTTTGCCTTTAAGTTCTTTATCAGAAATAAAAAGGAAGCGAGTGAAGTGTACAAAATTATCAGGTATATTAAAATGGGTTCTTTGCCTGACATCAGATCAGGTAAATTTGAAGAGAACTACGTCAATAGAAACAAAGAATTCGATATGCCCAAACAAAAGGGAGATGATATCAAAAGAGATTCAAAACATAGAGATATCTTCGACAAAGACTATTTCAAGGAATTTAATGACGGTTATGCTAACGATGACCGATATTTTAAGGTTCCGGATAGATTTGACTTAAGATTCTGTAGGTTTAAAACTGATCAAAATTATGAAGTAGATGAAATTGTAGCACCAGGAAAACAATCAGGTTCTAACGTAGATAACAACAGAAGAGATCTACACTTTAAGATCTATCCTTCAGTATGTACTGGTATGCAAGTAAACTACACTCCAGACAATCAATATCTATCTAGAAAGAGACCATCCAAAGAAGCAGTTGACGTTCCTGCTGTTGTCGTCTCATGTTCATTTACTGAAACTAGATTATTAACAAGATCCGACGCAAAGAAAGGTTACTGATATGGCATCTTATTTTTCATATTTACCAAATATATACGTCGCTGAGGGTATGGGCGATGATGAAAATTTTCGCTACACCCTAGTAAAAAATATTTTTCGTAGAGTTAGAATCAAAGATAAGATTAAAGATTATGTAACTCTTACTGAAGCATATTATATTAGTGATTTTGATACTCCAGCAACCTTAGCACAAGACTTTTATGGTTCTACCCAATACGATTGGGTTATATTAATTGTCAATAATATCATAGATTTCTATGAACAATGGCCTAAAACTGATACTGAATTAATGAAGTATGTGTCGGAAAAATACGACGACGCAAATGCCATTCATCATTACGAGACACTCGAAGTTAAAGATAATGATGGAAATGTAATTATCCCTGCAGGTATTGAATGCAACGAAGATTATAGAGCATCTACACCAGATGGCGGAAATTTTAGTTCTATAAGTTCCAGAATAGCAGTTTCAAATTACGAACACGAACAGTTCTTGAACGAAAAGAAAAGATTTATCAAATTACCTACACCAGCAGTTCTTACGTTCATGGAACAAGAATTTGTTGACCTCGCTGGATACGATACATGCCCAGAATTGGATGATGCAGGTAATAAGAAAACAAAACTCAGTATTGTATCCAAATTCCTTAATAGTTCTGGTTACGTTGGTCAAGGTGCAACACCTTTGGCAACAGGAAGCGGATCTGGAGTAGGATTCGATTATGGTCCTACAGCAGCTGCAACTACTACAAGCACAAGTACAACTACACCAGCAGCAACGACGACATCTACCACAAGTACAACTCCAACTGGAACTAGTGCCGGAACGTCATCTAGCAGTTCTAGTAGTTCTAGCAGTTCTAGCAGTTCTTCAAGTTCCTCAAGTTCTAGCAGTTCTTCAAGTTCCTCAAGTTCTAGCAGTTCCTCAAGTTCTAGCGGAAGCAGCGGTGGAGGATATTACGGCGGAGGATACTAAAAAACCCTACAGACCAAAAAAATACCGGAATTTTTTTTCCGGTATTTTGGTAATTAAAGGTCGTTTTTGGTTTTGCCCATCATTTCTTCAACTCTCTTACGCATTCGTACTAGGTTGTTTTTGTCTCTCTCACTATGGCGGTATCCATGCCGTCCATGAAAAATAAAGTGTCCCTGACATATAAGAACTATGCCAAGGACGCCTATAATAATCGTTCCAATTAGTTCAATGTGATTTTGAGCCATGGGAAGATTGGTTCTATAACTCCAATAAGTCGAAGAAGACCCTCAGCAAAAAGTGCAAGAACAACCCAGCCAACACAAAAACTAATAATTGAAGCGTTACGATTGTGTCTGCGTATTGCATCATCAATCATCTCCTGTACTTCTTCTTTGGTTACATGATGAGGAGGATCAATTTTCTTGAAACGATGCCCAAGTCCCATGATCAACCCCCATCAACTTGGCATCCTACCATTGCACCACCAACAATACCGAGAGGAATTGCCCACCAGCGACCTTCACCTCGTGACATAGCAGCAGCTGCGCCGCCGCCTAAGATACCACCAGCAACAGTACCACCGGAGCAGTCATTGTTATCTACTGAAGCAGGTGCGGGTGTATGATATACCGGACGACTATAACGTTGTTCCTGATAAGGATAGTATCCAACGTTAGGGTTGTGTGTTTCACAAGGAACCTTTACCCTCTTCTTATAAGTCCGAACATAACCAGGATTCTTCATAGTACCGGGAACATATTCCTCACGGTACACTTTCTTAAAGCATTTCTGCTCACGAGAATAACCCGGTTGGGATTCATACGGACCTGCCATAGCAGGAGCACCGGATGAAAGGAGTAGGAGTGCGGCGAGTGCGAGTTTCATGGTGTTTGTTTTGTATGTACTAATTATACTACGGACAAAGGGGGTGTGCTACCCCCCATGTGCCAGTTTGTAATTAGTCCTCTTCAGCAAGTTTAGCGAAGTATGAAAGAGTGTCATCTTCATCAGCGACAGGAGAAGCAGCAACTGCTTTCTCGCGGAAGTCAGATACCTCTTGACCCCATCCTTTACTAGAAGGAGTGATGTCGGGATCATTGAACCCTCCACCAACAGGAGTGTCAAATACTGCTTCTTCAGACTCATCGACAGGGCGAGGAGCGGGAGCAGTCTTCCCAAGAACCAGATCCAGACGTGCTTTCAGTTGTTCATAGGATTTGAAGTTCTTAAGATCTTCAAACTCAGCAAGAGAATAGCACTGTTTCCAGATAGATTCAAGTTTATCATCATCAAACTGACCGAGAGTTGCTGGTGCAGCAAACTCAGACTTATCATAATTCCAATAACCTTCGACCTTACGGATCTTGACTTTGAAGTCAGCACCCTTCCAAAGGTTGAAAGGATCGAGAGGAGTCTCATCTGCGAATGCAGGTTGCATTGCTTCTACCAGTTTGTCAAAGATTTTTTTGCCGTACTTGTAGAGAAAGACTTTACCTTCGTTCTCAGGGTGAGCAGGATCGCTCACGACATAGATGTTGCTGTAGTAGGACAGTTTACGCTTCTGAGCACGAGCAACTGCCTTGTCAGACTCACGACCACTGTTCCACAGTTCGCGGTTCAGTTCACCGACAGGATCATCCTTGCCGATAGTAGTCAGAGAGTTCTCGATGTACCACTGCCCACCAGGACCTTTGAAGGCGTGACTCCATACCTTTGCGAAAGGCATTTCCTCACTATCAGGGGCAGGAAGGAAACGAATGACAGCAAATCCGTTACCGGACTTATCCATCTCAGGTTTCCAGAACCGCTCGTCAGGACCTCCTGCAGCGGGTTGATTAAGTTTTTCGATCTCCTTAGTCAACTTGGCAAAAGAACTGCCAGCAGACGCTTTTTTGAGAGATGCAAAAGACATGATTGTATTCTCCGTATTAGATGTGTGTGTTGTATTAATGCTACTGGATTATCGTAGCATAGTATTTAGGATTCGTCAACCTCTCTCTTTGCCGCTTGTTCGAGTGTCGTGACCATAGCATCCATACATTCAGCAAGATCTCGATACCCAAATGCTTGAGAGAGGGCATTGATCCTAGTTTTCATATCCGCTGCATCGGTATCTTCGGTTGCAGCGAGGCATAGTCTAACATAAAAATTCTTCTGTTTGTCGATCAAATTTCTGCAAGAATCAATATGTCCTAACTTTTCTTCTTTGTTCATCGAAGGAAGTTGTGCAGTCATCGATGAAACTTGTTGGTATGTATCAAAAATGTCTTGCAGATTTTCCTTTACTTGTTCCGATTGAAAAAAACTCATAACTTCGTCCTTATTTCTGTTAAGATCTCTTGTCTATAACGCTCACAACTTCCTACAAGGAATGGTTCATACTTTTTTACGCGATGTCTTACATCTTTCCATATAGGGTCAGTCAATTTTGTGTCAAACTTAGATACATATCCCAAACACTTTTCAAATATGACTAGTGTCTCTAGACATATGTCTCCAGCAAGGTAGTGTTTTAAAACGAGAGGATGTTGTTTATCTTCTATGTGAAATATCTTATCAAACTTGTCTTGATATGGAGAGCAATATGAATTTAGAAGAAGTGAAACGTCTTGTCTTAATTTATAACCTAAAGACTCTGAATGTATCTTCCATGCTTGGTAATTGCCATCACTAAAACTTTTAATATATCCCTTTGGATCTACAATAAAATTAGCAACAAAGTAATATAGTATTTCACTATCATCATACTTTGTTGCTAATTTTTTAAAGAAATATCTATCTCGTCTCTGCTCAAACGACTGTTCACTAGCACGAACCTTTCCGTTATATGTGTGGTAATCATACGATTCTTTAGTGAAGTGTTGTTTTAATGCAAGGTACATTTTATACACTTCATAACCGGTCACAGTGGCAGGACTCCTTTAGATGATTTCTTCATGTAGTTTAACCTCATTGCTTCATGACGCAACCTTTCTTTCAGAGGTTTAGACAAAAGTTTAGGAACAGTTTCGATTTCAATCTCATTCTCAGAACAATACGTTGTGACTGCTTCGATGTAAGAGATCAATCCGTTACTGGATTTGACTAGGTTTTCAATTTCATGCGAGAACTTCGCGGAGTTTAAAAATTTATCTGAGACATTTTTCTTAGACATTTTTACTCCTGACGAATTCTTCGATATAGGATTTAAGTAACTGTAGATAGTCATCAAGATTGTATTTCTCAAAGATTTGAATAGTTCCCTCTTCAGTGGCGATAAGTGTGACAATTTTCTTTACCTCGATACCCGTTCGTTCAAGGAACATTGCAGCATAGGCAGTCTCCTGCACAAAATAATGCTCAATGTGATCCTCGTTTTTTTCTTTAGTTGAGGTTTTAAAATCGATTACTGCCAACTCGCCATCAAACTCAGCAATACAGTCAACACGACCTGCTAATCCTAGATAATGAGAGAACAAGAATGATTCTAGGCAATGAATCTTTCCGATTCGATCCAGCGTTTTTTTCGCTGACTGAAACATTCTAACAGATAATGGATTGTTTTCCAAGTATCTGTCTAAATTTAGTTCTCCTTTGAAATAATCTTCTGCGATTGAGTGAAAGGCAGTGCCTCTCTGTGTAGCTCTAGCAGTGATTCGATTAGCCTCTTGTTCACCAATACGTCTTCGCCATTGTGCGAAGAACTGAGCGTTCTTAAACGATGTGATTGAGGTAACACTCGGATAATATTTATCTGCACCAGGAATAGGATAAAATCTTACCCCATCTTGGTTCACAGGTTCGACCTCGGGAACTTTGAGATCGACATTGACAAATTCAAACATCAGAATCCTAGATTATATTTGGAAAGGAGATAAGACTTGACTAAACCAGATCTAACAATATCTTCAATATTAAATTCTACGCAAGTAAACTCACGCATGTCCTGAAGGATTTTAATGAAATCTGCAATACCAGACTTCTCATTTTCCTTAACAAGATCAGTCTGAGTAATATCACCACAGAACATAATCTTAGAATCTTCACCAACACGAGTGACAATAGAGTCTAGTTCATGAAAGTTCAGGTTACTGAATTCATCGACAAGAATAATAGCGTTGTCAAGAGTAACTCCACGAATAAAAGAAGTAGACCAAAACGAAATAGTTTCTTGCGCCCTAAGATTGTCATAAAGCATATCAAATGAATTGTCATCAGGCATACTGAACATATATCTAACCATGTTCTTGTATGGAATCTGATAAAGTGCCGACTTATCTTCATGGTCACCTGGAAGGAAACCAATCTCTCTGGTAGGCACCAAAGACCTTACAATGTATATCTTATCATAAGGTGTAGATTCGTCAAGTACCTCTTGGAGGGCAAGATAAAGCGTGATAAATGTCTTGCCCGTTCCAGCAGCGCCATGCAGTAAAAGGTTTTGACCTAAACCATACTGTTCAAATACAGTTTCTTGGTTTGGGGTCAATGGACTGATAGGAACCATGTAGGTTTTATCAATCGGTTTCTTTCTTTTAATTTGTTTTGCAGTCATGTGTGGAGGTACAGGATTGCTACTCGTGTTACGCTTTCTTGCTCTTGCCATAATCAGGTGAATCTACTTAAGTTTGCACGGGGGTGCGCTTTCTGGACCTTAGACATTACTTCCTTAAATCCATCAGACTGTTTAGGTTTGCCGTAGGTTGTGCCTGCGACACCTGCCTGCCAGTCTTTATCCCAATCAGGATTTTCTTCTCGCCATTTGGTGTACTCCGTCATGGTCATGGTGAATTCCTTTTTCTCACCAGTGACCTTATTTATTACACTGTAACTAGGCATCACTCTCCTCCTCTTCTGGTTTTTTATTGAACCCAAATGGTCCAACCTTACTACCAATACTTTGTTTGAATGCAACAGCAGCAAGTGATTCCATTACTTTAAGCACTTGTTCTGGTTGTGCATCCTCACCAAGTTCTTTGGCAACGTACCAATACTTAGGCCAAAACTCTTCTCCTGCTTTTTGATAATCCTCCAGTGTTAGTTTCATCATTTTCCTACTCCATAATCAGGTGCGTTTTTCTTTTCAAGTTCACGAATAGTTTCATGCAGTCTTTCAACTGCTTTAGTAACTTCAGGAGTTTCTTCCCACTCCCAAGTTTCGCCTTTGCTATTTACGAATTGTTTTTTAGTCATTAGTCCACTCCATTGCTTCAGCACAAATAGGAAATTGTTCGATAAAGATACGCTTACATTCGTTAGCAATATCCATATGTTCTTTCTGGGTTCCATGCCCAGATCTCAGATCGATATAATGAATCCATGACCTTACAGAACCGGTCATGTACATTTTTGTTGGTACGGCGAGAGGGAGCACAAAACGAGCACACTCCTTCGCAATCGATGCATCAAGCATCTCTTGGTAGAGTTTCATCCCTGCGGCAAAGTGTTGCTGCATTTTGATCTGGAACTCTTGACGGACAAACGGGTCAATATCATCAATAGAATTCTGACGATTCTTGGTGTCTTGACGCCGTAG
>MDSZ01059929.1_pt1 | contig 18938 bp, 17 predicted proteins | sample 811201 | NCBI WGS metagenome assembly MDSZ01 (sample SAMN05326647, study PRJNA326480) | marine metagenome | isolation source: seawater | place: Indian Ocean: North | collected 2010
ATACTTGGTGAATAAAGCCAGCGCATGAAAGCTAAACCATCTCCCTTGCGTTTCTGATCCCACATCCAATATCTGGCTGCTAATTTGAATCCTCTGTCTCCAACTCTATTAAGTAAAAAACGATTTATTGCACTCGATTTCACCAAAGGAACTAGTCTTTTGCGAACTTCAACTTCATAATCACATTCTCCTAGTATACTTTGGGCTGCTAATGCGCCACTTGTTATCGCATACCTCATTCCAAAACCCCACATGAAATCTTGTAAACCTCCAGCTTCACCAACATAATAACGCCCTTCATGCATATATTTCTCAGGCAATGAAAAATCTCCTTTACCGCCCACTCTTTTTATTGGTTTTCTGTTTAATTCATAATTTTGTTCATACCAAGCTATAGTTTCATTCAGGTAGCGACTACTTCGCTTTTGTTTGCGCCAAAGACAGGTACAAATTAGGCCCACTCCATCGATAATAATTAGATATGAATAAGCGCCAGGAGCTAATTTGTCATTGAGTTGTAAAGTGACGTGGTTAGGATGGTCGGTATAAAATATCTCTCCGAAAGCGATAGCGCTGGAATCTTTTGGGCCTGCGGCAATTATATCGCATTCTTGAGGGTCTTTTCGTGTATCATAATGTATCTTAGCACCTGCTTCCAATGCGAGTTTTTTTAGACCTTGATCGATACAGTGATTATCAGTTCCTCTTTCAACAACTCTGAATGCTATTCCTTCAGTCTTAGGTTGAGTTATAATGTCATCAGGATGGGCTAAATCGACGACATTGAATGCATCTGATTTGAATGAATCTGGATCTATTCCCCAATTCCTCATCTCATCAAAAAAATCTGGAGAAGTTGTCCAATTTTCTATTCCTTGAAAATCTCCATCAAAGCGAGCTCCACTATCTTCTCTGACATCGTAAACATGTACTTCTTTGCCTGCATTTGCAAGTATAATTGCTGCAGAGAGGCCAGATAAACCAGCACCTAAAATGTGTATAGGTTTGTCGGCCATATATTTCGGAGCATTATATATAATTTCAACATTGGGTTATTTCCGCTGTATTCAAGATGTATGGCCTTATCCAAGGCATATGTCCGAAGTCTTCATATCAGTTGAGTCTGAAAAATTGAAGCCTGAAAAATTACTAGAAAAGATCAATAATGAAAATTGCGGCAGTATAGTTTCATTCACAGGAATTGTGAGAGGAGAAGAAGAGACGATAAAAATCCAAGAATTGATTTTCGACTCATGGGAAAAAAAATTACCTAAAGTTCTTAGAAAAATTGGAGAAGAATCAATAAAAAAATTTGGAGTTAAATCTGTGTCAATAGCGCATCGTATTGGATCAGTTAAGCCGATGGAACCAATTGTAAGCATTCATGTTTCCTCTGCGCACAGAAAAGAGGGTTTTTCAGCATGTAGTTGGCTTATTGATGAGTTAAAAAAGCAAGCCCCCCTTTGGAAAAAAGAAGTAAGAGAAGATGGAGTGCATTGGAAGCAGGGACTGGGCTAATTCTTTTCGATTTGTATTTCAATTTAGTCGTAATTAATCAAATAGTAAGATGTAAGTCGCGATACAAGAGTGATATCATGGATGCCATAATAGACATTAGTAATAAACCCAAAATCAAAAGAAAGGCGATTGCCACTGGACTACTGTTACTAAGTGAAGAATCCATAAATAAAATAAATGATGGAAAAACGAAAAAAGGAGATGTGTTGGAGGCTTCGACTATTGCGTCCATACAAGCAATTAAAGAAACCTCAAGAATGATTCCTCATTGTCACAATATCCCAATTGAAGGTTCAAAAGTAGATTGGTCGGTTGAAGAAAGTGGATTGAGATGTACTGTTTCAGTGATCACGAATTGGAATACTGGAGTAGAAATGGAGGCTTTATGTGGCGTAAGTAATGGTTTATTATGTGCCTTGGACATGCTAAAATATATAGAAAAAGATTCTAAAGGACAATATCCTGAAACTAAGATAACTGACATAAGAGTAGTTGAAAAAATAAAATATTGACCACATAATTGAATTCCTATGTGCTTTGCGATGTACATGGCGACCAACAGTTTAGAGAGATATTTTCTAGATGCTACAGAATCTGCAGCAATAGCAGCCTCGGCATGGATAGGATTAGGAGATGGTAAATCTGCAGATGGTGCAGCGGTCGAGGCTATGAGAAACGTATTTGATAATGTCCCTTTTGATGGAAGAGTAGCGATAGGCGAGGGAGAGCGTGATGATGCTCCAATGCTTTGGATAGGTGAACCTTTAGGGTCAATGCAAGGAGATTTAGATGCATTAAAAATAGATATTGCTGTAGATCCATTAGAATGTACAAATCATGTAGCCTCGGATTTACCTAATGCAATGGCCGTATTGGCTGCAGCCCCAAGGGGCTCTTTATTGCATGCACCTGATTGTTACATGGATAAGATCTCAGGACCCAAAGAATTAAATGGAGAAATTAGTATAGACGCAGGAGTTGCATATAATGTTGAAGCTGCTTGTGCAGTATTGGATAAAAAATCGAATGAATTGAAAGTAGTAGTAATGGATAGGCCAAGACACAAGGAATTAATTAGTGAATTAACTGAGTGCGGAGTCAATGTCATAAAAATTGGAGATGGAGATATATCCGCAGCATTAGATGCGGCTGATTCTAAATCAGATATTGATATGTTGATGGGCATAGGAGCTGCCCCTGAAGGAGTGATAACTGCTACCGCACTGAGAGGGCTAGATGCACCATTTGAAGGAAGATTAATTTTCAAGAATCGTGGACATAGAGAAAGAGCTGAAAAAATGATAGAGGGTGATATTGAGAGAACATGGACCAGAGATGAATTATGTTCTTCTGAAGACTCTATTTTCATAGGAACAGGAGTATGTAACGGTAGAACGAAAGGGGTAGAAAAGACAAATGAAGGAGTTTTCAAGGTACATTCAGAAATAATTGATGTAATTAACAAGGAACATAAATTCATTACTTCGGAAAGAATAATTTGACGAAATAAACGATGGTTTCATTTTCTTTATCGTTCTCGGAGGAGCAGGGATTAATATGGATACAAACAGTTTGGAGAAAATAGCCAATGATTTAGTTGCGCCCGGAAAGGGAATTTTGGCGGCGGATGAAAGTAACGGAACTATGTCAAAACGTTTAGAGGCCGTTGGAATAGAACCTTCAGAAGAGAATAGAAGGAAATATAGAGTTAATTTGTTTTCAACAGAGAATTATGAAAAGGCAATAAGTGGAGTAATTTTATATGATGAAACAATAAGACAAAAGATGGATGATGGTACCCACATACCGCAGGCAATGATAAATAGAGGAATATATCCTGGTATAAAAGTCGATACAGGTACAGTAGAATTTGAAGGACATGAGGGAGAAAGAATAACAGAGGGTTTAGATGGCCTAAAAGAAAGATGTCAAGAATATTTTAAAATGGGTGCAAGATTTACAAAATGGAGAGCAGTTATTTCCATAGACAGTAAGAAACCAACTGACTCTTGTGTGAGTGTAAATGCTCAGTCATTAGCAAAATATGCTAGAATTTGCCAAGAATGTGGATTAGTTCCTATTATCGAACCCGAAGTTTTAATGGATGGAAATCACAGTGCCGAGAGATGTTTAGAAGTAACATCGAAGGTATTAGCAACAACATTCTCTGAGTGTGAGAAAAATGATGTACATTTGCCAGGAGTTTTACTGAAACCTAATATGATAATTTCAGGAAATATGAATGAGGTGCAAATTAGTAGAAAACAGGTTGCTGAGATGACAATTAAGTGTTTGAGTGAAAATGTTCCAAGTGAAGTACCCGGAATAGTTTTTTTGTCAGGCGGACAAAGTGATGAAGATGCAACGGCCCATTTGGATATCATGAATAAAATGGATAAAAAACACCCATGGGAATTATCTTATTCTTATGGTAGAGCTTTACAGGCATCTGCATTGAAGAAGTGGGCTAGCGGTTCGCCAGAGTCAAGTCAATTAGAATTCCTCAAAAGAGCAGAGATGAATCATAAGGCCAGATATGGAGAATGGGATATCGAGTTAGAAAATTAATTGTTTTGATTAATTTTCACCATCTAGTGTACCAGGCCTGAGTTGCCAGACGCATATCTCATATCTTCCAGATAATGCGCCTCCTCTTTTAGTGGTTGAAATTTTCAATATGTCTTTATCTTTTGATAGTACATTACCCAATTGTTGAGGCGTGGTTCCATGCCTCATAGTCGAATTAACATGTTCCAATATTTCTGTAGTATTTGCTTCGCCTTTTAAATCTAAAAATTTCTTTATTTTTTGCCTTAATCTTGTAGTTCTCATATCTATTACCTCTTTTCTATTTTATTGATCTCCCATGATACTTTACCCATTCTTTTGTCGCCCATTCTGAAAGTGGAAATTTTTTATCAATCATCCCACTTTTCCTTACAACTCCAATTCTAACAATGGAGTCATCGGATTCCAAAAGCTCTGCTAAATCATAGTTGGACAAAATATTTTTTTTATTTAGCCATGAGTATATTTCAGCAGTATTTCTAGGTTTTTTTGTTAAGTATTTTTTGATAGAAGTACGTAAATTATTATCACTCATATCTATCAACCAAGTACTCACACACCCCGCATAAACGAAGCATGTTTAGTAGGAGAGCGGGGGGTAATATAATGGTATTGTATGTTAATACCATATTTGGTTACATATTGTTTCTTTAAATGATACAATTATGATGAATAAATTAGATATGAATGAATGTAGATATGTTTTCCACAAGAAATATGTAACTAAATGTAATTATATAAGATAATTTTATACATATATTCTTATTAGATTAATTTAGAGGAGTACATTAGTGTCGTTTGATTTCAAAAAATCAGTAAAAAAGGGTGCAAAAATTACACCTAAAAAAATAAGAAGTAAATACAGACTTAGATTGATGAATAGACTAGCCGAGAGTCAAGAAACTGTGAGTGAATTGGCTAAATCAGTTGGGCTAAGAATGCCTCATGCATCGGCAGAAATAAAAAGAATGAGGGATGAAAAATTAGTTTCTAGTGATCTAGAAATAGGGAGCAGAGGTGCGAAAATAAGACTTACTGAAGAAGGAATTAAAGTACTACAAATGGATGAATGGTATAAGGCAGAAGAAGCTTTGCCGATACCTAAAGATAATAATAAAATCTGTGTACTTTATAGAGAAGGAACGGATCTACTTTTTGCTTTTTTACGACAACCCGAAGAGATGTTAATATTAGTACCAGATAGGTTACCAGATTCCAAAGGAAATGAAGGGGTGTCATGGAATTGGGCTAAATTGAATCACTCAGATTTGAGATGGTTTGATTTGAATGAAAAAACTATCAGCATGGATGAGCCAGAAATACTTGATCCTCAGAATATAGAATCATATGGAGATAATAATCAAATTATTGGGATTGCTAGAGGAAAATTAATACAGGGAGAGAATGTTGTATCCATATCAACAGGAGAATGGTTTGGGCAGCCCGATTTTAGACCTAATTCCCTGTTGCCAGAGAATAGTTATCATAGAGGTTTTTGGGCTCTTGGAACATGTCACCAGCTTTCTCCAATTATTAGACCTAAAGACGCAATAGTAGCAATAATGGAGGATAACTTATACAAATCTATGTTACTAAGGATAGCCAAAAAAAATGTAATATTAATCGGTGATTTAAGAGGTGTTACCTCTGTAGAAAGTATTTATCCTTTGGATGTATTAGATTACTGGATTGAAATTGCTCATCCAAGAATTTCGAATCAGGAAAAGAAGAAGCGTCTGGTTGCTTTAAAGGAAAAAATTTCTACAAAAAAGAGGATAAAAACCTCAGACTCCACATGGAGGAAATTTAGAAAAGATTGGAATGATGTAATATTTGATAAAGAAGGATTTTCCAAAGAAATGGAAACTAGAGGATTAGGTAAAAATGCTGTAGAATCGATTGTACAGTGGAGTGTATCTCTGGATAATAATTTACAACTAGTAGTAGATTTAACTGAAAATATTTCAAGTGAAACGATGCTAAAATTATCATTATGTGATAAATTAAGACTATTAATAATGAAAAGGGATGATATGTTTTTCAAAAATTTTGATATGTTAAAAGTAGATAAAAAAAGATCTTTGCCATGGTTGGAATTTGTCACAAAAAGGGGCGAAATATTGCCCCTAAAATTAATTGAAGACGGATATAAAGAAAGTCCATTAGGAGAAAATGTTAACAAAAATATAAATCCCTGGAATCTTTTAGGATTAGAAATAGAAAGTGACTTCGTGAGTGAAGAATTTGAGGAAGAATATTTGTCAGTGATAATGTCATCAATTTCACAATATCCATTGGGAGATGAAAATTGGGCCAATCAAATGGAGGCGCGATACCCATTGGCTGCTTGGATAGCTTCTCCGGATAAAGGCAGATGGCCCAGATGGCAAAGATTGAGAGAACGCATAGATCCTGAATGGTTAGCGCTACTGAATCTCGATTTCTTACCTATTGAAAAGCTAGTTGAAATATCTGATGAAGCTCCAGAATCAGTTCTTAATATGTTTGCAGATAAATTAAAAATCAAATTGAGAGAAGATTCAGATGTTTTCCTAAGAACAAGGCCCATTATGGAATCAAGAAAAGCTTCCAGAGGAGTATCATGGATTGCAGCACAATTTTTATCCAATGCACCATGGTTATCGGAAAATACATATTTAGATATGTTGGAGTGGTCGATAGACGCATGGTTAAGGAATCCTCCAAAAAAATCTCTTGATGCGATTAAAGGAGTGTATTGGTTGTTTACAAAAGAGAATAATAATTTGACAGAAATAGATGAATTAATGCATAAAATAAAAAATAAACATAAAAAATTAGACGATATGAATGATGTAAAAATATGGTCAAATATGTTAGACATGGTATTGGATGAAAAAAAATTAGATGGTAATGAAATAAGAATGATAGTTGAAAAAATGCCTTCAGATTGGTGGGCAGTCGAATCTCAAAACATTTTACTCAGAGGAATCCGTGCTGAAGATGGATTTAAATGGACTTTAAAGGAAAACGTACCATGGTGCTCTACCATATTAAGGCCCAAAGGAGAGAAAATTCAAGTTCCGGGACTATCTGAAGAAAAACATCCCGGGTGTGATTTCAAAATAATTAGTGAAATAGAAAGAACGTTAAATAGCTCAACAAGTGAATCAATAATGGACTTGTATGACTCAATAAATAATTCAATTAATCAAATATCTCCGACTTCAGGAAGAACACATGAGTTGGTTGGTTGGTTGGCACAACCAATAGAAAAGTGGCCCTATTTCTCTAATGAAGAGTTATTAAATGGCGATATTGAAATTACAGAAAGAATCTTAAAAAGGATTTCTGGATATGATTACCGCTACGTATAAAGTAGAAAATAATTATTTGATTATAACCGAGACATTCTTGAAGTAGGAGTTAGAGCATTAAATGCCCAAGCGGCAACACCGTGATGACGAAACCACCACGCCGGAGGACTAGTATGATTTATGGTACCACGTTTGGGAAACCACTTGTCGAAGACCATGAAGACCTATTAGGGATGAATTATGGAGCAAAACAAGTGGCTGGATTGTGACAGGTCCCCTGAGGACTGGAAGGAATGAATCAAGGGACTACCACACAGTCCGACAGACGTCCCGAGGTGGGTCAGGCGCCAGAGTAATACTATGAAGGTGGCCGTTACACCTCGGGGCACATAAATATTTGATAATTATCCGTAGTGATTGAAATGCATAATTTGGGACTTATTGGAGGAACTTTTGATAGATTTCATGCTGGCCATAAAAAATTAATAGATAATGCATTGGAAAATTGTAAAAAAATTGAGATTTGGATTGTATCTGATGAAATAGCTAGTAAGAATAATCCATTAACGATGAAATGGGATCATCGGAAAGACGATATAATAAGCAATTTGGGAAAGGATGTGATAAATAAAATTAAATTTGGAACATTGGAAAATGAATTTGGACCTGCTCCAAGTCATCCTGATGCAACAGCAATTTTCTGTACTGCTGAGACGGTAGATATGTGCGTTGAAATAAATAAAATGAGAAGAGAAGAAAAGCTAGATGAATTAGAAATAATTGAAGTGGAACATGAAAATGCTTGGGATGGAATTCCAATATCAAGTACTAGAATAAGAAATGGCGAAATTAATAGGCAGGGAGAATCTTGGATAAGCCCGTATTTCAACTATTCAAATAAAGACAAAAATACAGAAAGCCTAGTGATGACAGAATACGCAGAAGAAATGCTAAAGAGGCCGTTTGGCGAGCTAATAGAAGGAAAAGACGACGATTACACGTATGCAATGAGAGTTATGGTGGAAAAATATTCAAATGAAAATGTTCCACTAATTACTGTTGGGGATGTTACAACTTTAGCATTACAAGAAACGAATCAATGTGCGGATATATCCCTCATAGATGGGAAAACAAAAAGAAAAATATGGAATCAAGCAACAAAGATTGATATTGAAAAATATGATAATTATTTGAAATGTGTAAATCCTGCGGGAAGTTTAACTAAATCATTACTTGGTTGTTGCAAATTGGCATTAGAAAAATGGCTGATTGATAAATCAACTAGTATCATTGACGTAGAAGGAGAAGAAGATTTAGCCCCTTTGATAATTCATCTAGTTGCTCCTTTGGGGGCAATAATAGTTTATGGCCAACCAGGGAAAGGAATTGTAGTTAGAATAACCGAAGAAGAAAGCAAAGAAAGATGTAAGGATATATTATCCAAATTTATTTATTCGTAACTTTATTACTTGTAATCGGCGAATATCAAAATTCCATAACCAAAGGAAATTAAAGTTATCATAACAGAGTAAACACCAGGATCTAGCCATGTTTCATTAAAAATACTCCAAGAAAAATAAAAGATAGTACCGGAAACAATTAGCCATGAGCCGAGGGTAGGTAGAAAACCATCTTTCAATGAAAATAATTTTTCGGTAAAGGATACGATATCTAATGATAATGGTTTCAATAATCCATTGTTGTCTTCTAATGCATTACGCATGCCCATTAAACCCAAAAAGCAAAATGACAATGAGACTAGTAAGAATACCAAATCATCTAAAACTAAATCTGTAGAGTTGGTATTTGAAGCTCCCGAGAGGAAAAAACCGGACCATAGGGCCTTTTTTCCTGAATATGCTCCAATTGTCAAGTTAACTACATTTAGAATTAATCCCCATATACCTAGAACTAGTAAAATCCGTGAAAGAGTCATGCTTGGCCTAAATAAAGAGGCTTTCCATTCTAGCGCATCGTCACTCATTAATTACTGCGAATTACCCTTTTCGTATAATGATTATCAATAGTCATGAAAGACTATAGTTTTGATTGTAGTTTGTATTTACCAAGAGCAGCTTCTGATACTAATGGTTCATTCTCACTCATTAAAGAAATACAATCTACTGCTTTGGGGACAGTCAAATTTACTTGTTTGGTCCTTCCTCCCCTTCCTTTACTTACATTTCTGGCAATTATAAGACCTAATGTATCTAATTCATTAAGGAGAGAAGAAACCCTGCGAGTAGTGAGAGGTTCTATACTCACTAGAATGCAAGCATCTGCATATGTTCGATAAATATCGCCAGTAGAAATATTCTTCAAGCCATTGTCTTCATTGAGGCATATCGATAGAAGAACTAATTTTTGATGTAAAGGAAGGGTTTTGAGAACTGGCGTTACTTGGTCATATTCTAATTGACTTTGAGCTATTTTAACATGTCTAGTTTCTACCTTTTCTTGAGAATTATGTTCTGCCTTTTGGACTGATATTCTTAGTAAATCCAATGCCCTTCTAGCATCACCATGCTCTTGGGCAGCTAAAGCCGCGCAAAGACTGATGACGCCTTCTTGTAAAATTCCCTTTTTTAGTCCATCTTCTACTCTTTTAGATAGGATATTTTCTATTTCTGCTGAACCATATGGATGGAACACTATATCTTCTTGGCTTAGTCTAGAAGTTACTCTGGGATCTAATTGCTGAGTAAAATTCAAATCATTACTAATGCCTATAATACAACACCTAGAATTGGATAATCTAGTATTTAGGTTTGTTAAATTATAAAGAAGGCCATCACCTGCTCTTGAGACTAAATTGTCTATCTCATCAAGAACGATAATATGCACTCCCCCTGCCCTATCCATCCTGTTGACTAAGGTCTCTAAAACACGATCTGTTGGCCAACCAGTAAAAGGAACTGTCATGTCTCCACGTTCCTGGAGTTCAGAGGCAATTTGTTGAATTACTCTATACTTGGTATCGACACTTCTACAATTAATTTCATAGGCATGTACCTTTTTATCTAGTTCTCTACCCTTTTCTCTCAACTGACGAAGGACATATCTAGTGACAACAGTTTTTCCAGCACCAGGGACGCCATAAAGAAGCATGTTTGAAGGTATATGACCATGCAGTGCATCTACAAGATTTTTAACCAAAGAATTGATTTCATTTTCCCTGTGAGGTAGACGTGATGGTTCAAAGCCATGATCGAAAATCTTCCTATTCATGAATAGACTTTTTTGACCAAGAATTTTTTCAAAAATATTCCCGTCCATATTTCACACAACGTCCTAAAAACACACATTGATGCACTTATTTAACTTACTAGTTAAGAGCGCACTAACATATGTCTTCTGGCGAGTAAGTCAAAGATAATAAGTATGTCTTAAACGATGAAGAAATGATTCAAGTTATTATAGTAAAATAAAGACTTAAAAATTGATTAATTATTTATTTTTGTTGCTGATTATAAAATCCTTTTCGGCTGAAATTTCTAATATATCTCCATCTTCTAATTGATGCACTCCCTTTGGCAAATCTGGCATCGAAAAACCTCCAGGGGCGTCACCAGAATTAGAAAAATTATGTGTCACTAAAACAAAAGTATCTGGAAATTTATTGGAAAAGTCTCTGACGTCATTTGGAGTGTAATGATAAGGAAAATTTCCTATGTCAGGCATTCCCATTTCTAGAATGACTACATCAGCATTTATGGCTCTTTTTTCTATTTCTTTACAAGGCCCTGAGTCACCACAATGTAATAACACTAATCCACTACTATGCCTTAATTCATAACCATGAGGATCTGTTTCAGGAGTATGACAAACTGGAAACCTTGTAAATTCCCAGTTAGTATCTGGTAAAATCATATTTTCTTCTTCAAACCAATTACCAATATTTGAAGCGTCTTCTAAACTACCCGGAAATCCGATATTGCAGAGATTTGACAATATTTTTTTACCTCCAGGTCTGAGATAAATATTCAATTTTTTTTCTAGATTAGGATCGGAAATAAATTTTCTTTCGAGTAAAAAGAAAGGGAAGCCAAAAGTATGGTCTGCATGCCAATGAGTGAATAACAGGTGTTCTATATTTGAAGTATTGATACCTTTTCTTCGTAATTGAGTTATTAGAGTTGGAGGAGTATCAATTAAAATTTTTTCATCGATAAGTGCAAGAGAATGTAGCCTTCCAAGAGGGGTGAAAGCATTTCCAGTCCCTAAGAAGTCGATACGAATCATGGTTAACAACTCCGTATCTATGACTTGACTTAATTACTTCGATATTTATTGTAGTGCTTATCTTCTTCAGCATCTATTCATAAACATGTTTCAACTCGGAGTGGTTAGTTGAGTTGGGGTTAAATTATGTCTAAAGCTGCTAAATCACAATGGAGTGCTAAAAATCCATATACTTCTTATTTGAATGAAAACTACATACTTAATGGTAAAGGTTCCGGGAAGGAGACTAGACATATTGTATTTGATTTAGGCGATTCAGGGCTAGAATACAAGGCTGGTGATGCGCTAGGAGTAATACCTATTTGTCGGCCTGATTTAGTTGAAGGACTATTAACACAATGTAATTTTACAGGAGAAGAAATAGTGGATACTCATTTAGGTGAATGCACTTTAAAGGAAGCGTTGACTACAAGATATGAAATTCATAGATTATCAAAAAAATGGATTATGGGATTAGGAGAACATTTTAACAATTCATCAGAAGAGGTTGAAATAAAGATAATAAAAAGAAAAAGAGTATCAGAGGAAAATGGGGTTTTACTGTTAGATTGGGAGGGCACAGGAGATGGTGATGACGTGCCAGAGGGATATGAAGAAGTAGGCTCTATTTCCGATCCTAGTGTAACACTATGGCAACGATTGACTACCGATGGAGAAGCGATGGAAGATTATATTTGGTCCAGAGATTATATTGATGCTTTAAGTGATTTCAGTAATATAAATTTCACTGCACAGCAAATATTGGAAGGAATGGATAGGTTGAAGCCTAGACTTTACTCTATTGCAAGTAGTCCAGAATTTGAACCGGGTACTGTACACCTCACTGTTGGGATAGTAAGGTATTCACATCATGGCAGAGATAAAGCGGGATTATGTACAGGATTTTTATCTGATATGTGTGAAGTGGAAGAAACGGGCATTGGAATATTTATGTCTCCAACTAGATCATTTGTCTTACCTGAAGATAAAACAAAGGATATCATAATGGTTGGTCCTGGAACGGGTATTGCACCTTTCAGAGCATTTTTGGAGCAAAGAGAGATTGATAATGCAACAGGCAAGAATTGGCTATTCTTCGGCGATTGGACTGAAGAAGGAGAATATTACTATAAAGAAGAGATGGAAGATTGGAAGAAAAAGGGCATTCTAAATAAACATGATTTGGCATGGTCACGTACAGGAAATGAAAAGGTTTATGTTCAACATTTAATGGATAAAAATGGAGAAGAAATATGGAAATGGATAGATAATGGAGCCTATTTCTATGTTTGTGGAGATAAGTCAAGGATGGCAAAAGATGTTCATAAAACACTAATAAAAATTTGTTCTGAACATGGGAATATGGACATCCAACAAGCCACTGAATTCGTAGAGACGCAAATGATGAAAACAGAAAAAAGATATCTAAGAGATGTATACTGAATTTTTAAGGACTACCAATTATTGGAATGTATAGGTAACATCATGTTTCGCCGAGTTCTAATCGCCAATAGGGGCGAAATTGCTCTAAGAATAATGAGATCTCTGCGTTGTCTCGATATCGAAGTGGCAATAATATATGGTAAAGAAGACCGTTTATCTTTGCCAGTTAGATTAGCAGATGAAGGAATATATATTCCCCGTGAAGACCCGTTAGCATCTTATTTGGATATTGAGGCCATAGTAAAGGGCGCTGTAGATATTGGCGTCGACGCCGTGCATCCAGGATATGGATTCTTAGCCGAGAATCCAACTTTTGCAAGAAGATTGGAAGAAGAGGGAATAAAATTTATTGGTCCTAATTCGGAAGTATTAAAGATATTAGGAGATAAAATTTCGGCTCGTGAAATAATGGCAAAAGCTGGATTACCCATAGCCAAAGGTTCTGAAGAACCAATTACAAATGTAATTGAAGCAAAGAAAATAGCTGAAGAAATAGGCTTTCCATTAATCATAAAAGCTGCTGCTGGAGGAGGAGGAATAGGAATGCAAGTAGTGAATAATGATGATGATTTTGAAAGTGCACTAAATCTATGTCAAGGAAGGGCATTATCTGCATTTGGAGACGGGAGAGTATTCATAGAGAAATTTATCGAAGGCGCCCAACATATTGAATTTCAAGTATTAAGTGATGGTAAAAGAGCGATTCATTTCGGAGAAAGATTTTGTTCAATTCAAAGAAGGCATCAAAAAATAATAGAAGAAGGCCCGTGGCTTAGTGATGAAGTAAGAGACGAAATTGGAGAAATAGTAGTTAAAGGTGCTAAGTTAGTGGGTTATGAAGGACTAGCAACTTTTGAATTCTTAAGAGATAAAGAAGGTAATTTTTATTTCTTAGAGGTTAATCCAAGGGTACAGGTTGAACATACGGTTACTGAAATGATAGCGGGAGTAGATCTCGTAGCATTAGGAATAAAAATTGCAGCAGGAAAAGAATTAACGATAACGCAGGAAGAAGTAAATATCAGAGGACATGCTATTGAAGTGAGAATCAATGCAGAAAATCCATGGACACTAGAGCCCTCACCAGGAAGAGTATGGGAATGTATATGGCCTGGTGGCCAAGGAGTAAGGATTGATTCCCATATCCATACCGGATATGATGTTCCAGCATCATTTGACTCTCTTCTTGCCAAAATAATCATATGGTCTCCAACTAGAAAAGAAGCTATAAAAAAGATGATTGCCACCTTGGATGAAGTGATTTTGACAGGATTAGATACCCTAATTCCACTTCATAAAAAAATCTTAAATGAGGAGGATTTCAAAAATAAAGAAATAACGATTAAATATCTTGAAGAACATCCAAAATTGATTACGAGAGGGTTTTGATGGACTTAGTAATAGTTGGAAGTATGGGCTACGACCATATTCAAACACCAAAAGTTCACGGGTACGATGTATTAGGAGGATCGGCAGTTCATGCATCTATTTCTGCAGCATTTCATCTTCCATTGAAACCTGGGATGTTTCCTAGAGTAGGGGCAATAGGGCCGATAGGAGATGATTTTAGAGAAGAAGATTTACGGTTATTAGATGAAAGAGGCATAAATATAGAAGGAATTTCAAAAATTCCGGGAAAAACCTTCAGATGGTCAGGAAGATATGAGGGTACAATGGATGATGCCCAGACCATATCTACAGAAATTAATGTTTTAGGAGATTTTAACCCAAAAATTCCTAATTTTTGGAAGAATGTTGACATTTTGTTCTGTGCAAATATGCATCCGTCTTCTCAAATAAAGATTCTTAAAGAATGTAGTCCTAATATATCAGTATTAGATACATTTATTTTATGGATAAAGACAGAATTCAAGTTATTATCTGAAGCACTGAGGCAAGTAGACATAGCCATATTCAATGAGGAAGAAGTTTGTGCCATTTCAGGGGAGGAAATTGTAACAATTGCTGCTGAAAAAATAATCTCAGGAGAAGCATTGTTTGGAGGAGCATCTGCAGGAAAAGGACCTAGGAGTTTGATAATCAAAAGAGGAAGTGGTGGCGTTCTAGCATATTTGCCTTGTGGGATTATCTCACTGCCTTCCTACCCTACAAAAAATGTGATTGATCCGACAGGATGCGGAGATGCTTTTGCAGGAGCAATGTTGGCTAATATTGTTGGATGTAATGGTGCGATAGAAGATATTGAAATTATGCGTAATTCCTTAGTTCATGCTACAATCACATCTTCGTTTATAATAGGTGGATTGGGGTCTACTAATCTGATTGATTTACAAAAGGGAAAATATCATGCTAGAGTTGATAAATATAGAAGAATTGTTGGTTTAGCCTAATTTTCTAATACCTGTTAATATATTATTTTCAGAAGAATTAGTCGTCTTTCTCATATTTTTAAAGCTCAACCTTTTTTCAATTTTCTCATCATTAGATACTCTGGAAACTATCGAATCTATAATTTTCATTGCATCGTCATTTTCATTTTTTTTATTTGTTCTTCTAGAACGAAAAACAGTACTTGACTGATGTTCTTGATCACTTCTTAATCTTAGATGTTGAGACGTTTGGAATCGATTATCAGAATGGATATGCGGTTGTGTTTTTTTCACAGAAATAGCCGATGGTCGGAATAATCTATTCAATAATGATGAAGAAATACTATTTGGATTATTTTTAATGGTGAAAAATTGATTATTTCCTTTATTTGCATATTTTTTTAATGAAGGATAGCTATCTAAATTTGTCGATTCATAGGAATATTGTAATTCCTTGTTCCTACCTCTGATTTCTTGTTTAGCTCTTGCTTCTTGCACAATTCCAGATTTACACTCTTCCCTCACCGCCTCTTCATTTGGACGGGGTAATTCATATGTCCTTTGATACTCAAACTCGGGAGAGCCGTAAGTCTCATATGCCTTTTTCATCATTTGAGAACTTGAAATTTGAATCGGGTTATTTTCAATATTATGTTTGTTTTCAATATCTTTAGTAGGAAAAATATCATCATTATGGGAATCTATACTTTGATCAAATAAACCGCCTTGTCCAAACATATCTAGTCCTTCTCCAAACATTTCTAATTGTCCAGCTGCCTCTGATAATACGGAATCCATCCTATTTTCCTTTTTTTCAATACTTAAATTTAAATTTTCATTATTTTCAGATATCCTCTGCTTTTCTTTATACCACGGAGGAGGAGGAGTGTTCCATGCACTTTCATAAGCGGATTTTGGTGAAATTTTTTCATCTAATAGAGCATCAACCACAGAAGTACTCTTGAAGTTCACTTCTTCTGCATCTAGATTTTCATTCATTTGGTCAAAAGATAATGACTTTTGAATTGTATTTTTTCTTATATCTGTAGATTGTTCTGGTAATGCATTATTGTTCATTAATAACTTATTGCTATGTTTGGTAAAATTTCCTCCAGCATGAGTAAATGCAGGAAATATAGGCATTTCTTTTTCCAGATTTTCTAGCCCTACTCTGGCCTCATTCATACTACTGCCATGTATTAGTCTAGAAATCATGGTTGCTAACCTTAGTAACGAGCCTTCACTCCCTGCGATTAAATGTCTATCACCTGAATTAGTGTCAATAGAAATTATTGGGTATCGTGAGAAAATGTTTAAGGAGATAGCAAGGAAACCTAAGGTTATTGGAATTAGTCCATATGGAAAAGATATAGTAGATAAACCTAGAATTATAGAAATTATACCTAATGGAACTAGGCCATTAGGTAAAAAAGGGATTGTTAGATGTCTAGTTCTATTAACTGCTGCTAAGGAAAGTCGTAAGCCTTTACCGTCACTTCTCTCAAGAGTCAATTCTCGGTCAGAAAGTATTGCACAAAACGACCCTTTAACCCCAACAAGAGAAAGATTACCGAGTAGTTCGGTTTCCCCCTCTCCAGTTGGGCTATTTAGCCCAGCTGAATACATCCAGTTGGCGCAGACTAGTTCATATGGTATAAAATGAATGTAATTATAGGCATGATGATTCATATTTATGGATAAAAAATATTATTCGGGAATCATATTTTTTGCAGTCCCGATAATCCTCATAGGTTTTGAATCCAATTGAGCCAAAATAATTTGATTATTTTGTTCAGATCTTATCCATAGTGGATTTTCCCATTTAATTTCGATATTATTTTCAGAAATATTTGTAACTCGGCCAACAACGAATTGCATATCAGTGGATGCATGAATAATATCATCTTTTTTAATAATTTTTTTCTGGAAAGGTGCTTTATTCAAAAGAAAGGAGGAATTAGTGTGTTTCACAATTACTTCGGAATTGGGATGTACTATAATGCACCCTTTGTGTAATGCTTCTTCACGTAGATTTCTAATTGCTACTCCAACTCTATCTCCCGAACATGCGACTTCGACGTCATTATCCATTACCTGTAAACTTCTTACAATTCCCCTCTCGCCCAATGAAATTACTTCTATGGTATCGTGTTTTTTAATTTGTCCAGATTGAACATAGCCAATCCCTACTAATCCAATTCCTTGAACAACGAAATGTTGGTCTATAGGTAAGATAAGTGATTTTTCACTAATATCTGTTTGATTCATCATCTCAAACAGTAATCCTCTAATTTCATGATTTTCTGGCATAGACTGATATATTTTCCAGTCGAGTTTTAATTGGGAGAAAATGATTTTTATCTGTTCTATATCAATCCAATTTCCTTTTTCTGGATTGATTATCGCAATTCCTTTTTCTATTCCAGCACTTGCAAATGAAACTAAAATTTCTCCTAGTGAAGAATCTAATGTCGATATTTCTATCACTCCAACTTTAGTTACGTTCAATACCGATAGCAATGGCCTTAGACTATCAGGATATTTAAGTGGCCTCAAAAAAGATAAGATACGTACATCATTACCTGATCCTTCTTTGAAAACATAAGATTCTATATCTCTTGAATCACTTTTTTTTGCTAAATTTCTTGCAAAATTTTCAGATCCTATAAATGCAATATTGAGAACAGGCATAAGAATCCGACAATGATTCAGTTGTTGAAATGAATGGTCATTTTGAACCTATTTCATAGCATCTCTAGCAGATTGGGCTTGATTCCATAATTCTTTTTCTTCAATTGTTATTGGTTTGAATTGAGGTATTTTGATTGGATTCATAGATTCATCAATAGCAACCATAAAAAAGAACCCTGAGCAAATTTCTTCACCTTCCCACTCTGACCTAGACATGCGACAAGAAGTAACATGTATCCCCGCAGTACGAGGAGAAGTCCAAACAACTTTGGCTGTTGTTCTAATAATATCGCCTTGGAATGCTGGTTTACGGAATTTAAGTGCATCTACGGAGATAGTTACAAATTCGCGATGTGCAAATTTCGAAGCAACCATTCCAGCACTAGTGTCCATGATACTCATTAAGTGACCTCCGAACAGTGTATTTAATGCATTAGTATGACCTGGAAAAACTTCATTCAAGAGTACGACGGGTTCGAGAGAGTAGGGCATCTCCATGTTCTATCAAGCCTCGATGATAAGTCATCATGCTTGAATGCTACATCTAAATTTATCAATTATGAGTGTTTTGATAGGTATAGTTGTATCATGATAACCCTTCGCAGAGTTATGGAAGTACCCTGTCTGAGGTGGGAATCTCTAATTTATCAAGATCCAGAAGGAGGAAAAATAGTGATTTGGCCTCACCTTCCATGTGTGGTTATGCCTAATTCTCTAAGATATAAGAAATGGGATGGTTTAGCACTATTATACTCTAAAGATGATATAGCAATATTAAAACAAGAAGATAAGGATGAAATAAAAAGTCCTGGGATAAATGTAGAAGCTAGATTATCTTCGGGAGGAGTTATGAGTTTACTATTGAGAGATA
>MDSZ01271149.1_pt1 | contig 18935 bp, 21 predicted proteins | sample 811201 | NCBI WGS metagenome assembly MDSZ01 (sample SAMN05326647, study PRJNA326480) | marine metagenome | isolation source: seawater | place: Indian Ocean: North | collected 2010
AGATATTTAAGGCTACTTTTACCTGACCATGATATTTTGTAAGGGCAAAATTGACTTAGAGGAAAATTTTTATTTCCTTTCTTAGCGCCTTTATGAATAATAGACATTCTGCCTTGCTCATTAGAAATTATTTCATAAATATTGCTTGTTTCACCAAAAGGAAGAGTCTTTATAATATAAATATCATTTAAATTCATTTTTAACTAGTTATATGTATCTAAAAATCTCTCTGAATCTTTCCAGGAAGATTTATGTCGCACATAAATTTTTAAAAAAATCTTTTTCTTAAAATATCTCTCTGCTAAATTTCTTGCGTAAGAGTTAATTTTAATAAGCATAGAAGCATTCTTTCCTATTAATATCGGTAAATGGCTTTTCTTATTCACATAAATAGTCGCGTAAACTGAGATTAGATATTTAGTATCATGATAACTATCAATCTCAACATGCAAACTATATGGCAATTCAACAGATAAGTGTTTAATTGCAGCTTCTCTTATAAATTCAGAAATAAAAAAATTATTATCTCTCCTCGGAAAAATAAAATCTTCTGTTTCTTTATTATTTTTAGCGTACATGTCTATTAAGCTCTTTAACTCTTCTATATTAGTATTTTTTTTACAACTAATTGGTACTATTTCATTATAATTTTCTAAAAAATCTTTTGGTACATTTGACAATTTTTCTGCTATATGTGAATTATTCTTTTCTAAATCTGACTTATTTAAAACGAGAAATTTAGGGACATTTTTATCTTTTAAATTGAGATAAACATCATGATCCTGATTATTAATCTTGGATATATTGACTACGTGTATTATTAAATCTGAAAAATCAATTGCTGAGATTGCGTTTCTGTTTAATTTTCTATTAAAATTTTTTTTAAATTTAAAATTTATACCTGGCGTGTCTAGGTATGTGTATGAAATAGTATTACTATTTACTTCTCCATTAATAATATGCCTTGTTGTATGTGGTTTATTAGTTTCTGCTGATAAATGCTTATCAATCAATTTATTGAATAAAGTAGACTTTCCTACATTTGGCTTTCCTATTATTACGATATTGCCCATTATTTTATTTTTCCTTAAATTTTTCTTTTAATATTTCTAAAGTTTTTAAAGCTGCATCTTGCTGAGATTCTCTTTTGCTTTTGCCTCTTCCTACCTCAGTAATTGAATATTGGCTAATTATGCATCTAGTTAAAAATCTTTCTTTTTCTCCTTGATTAAGTTCATCAGTTTCATATGTCGGAAGATCATTTTTTCTTGACTGCAGTATTTCCTGTAATTTAGTTTTAGGGTCTTTTAGGTCATCTTCAATAGGTATATTATCTAAAAAATTACTAAACAAGGCTAATACGAAGCGTTGGGACTCAATTAGTCCATCGATAATAAAAATGACTCCTATGATAGCTTCAAGAGCATCAGAGATTATTGATGCCCTATTTCTCCCGCCACTTTTTCTTTCTCCTTTACCTAAATTTAACATAGAGCCAAGATCGTTGTCTTGTGCAATTTTTTGCAAGGTTTCTTTCCTAACAAGGTATGCTCTCTTTCTGCTTAAACCTCCTTCATCGTCCTCGGGAAATTTTTTATATAAATACTCTCCAACAATTAAACCTAAGACAGCATCACCAAGAAATTCGAGCCTCTCATTATTACTATTTCCTGCACTTCTATGTGTTAAAGCATCTTTATAAAGGTCTGAAGCCTTTACTTTTTGTGAGATTAATTCTTCAATATTTTTACTTTGCATACTTTATTCTATTGTTGTTCCAATCCTTTTGAAATTAAATCCATAGTTATCAAAATTCATCCATATATAAAAAGCTCTGCCAACAAGGTTGTCATTTGGAACAAATCCCCAAACTCTACTATCACTACTATGATCTCTATTATCCCCCATTACAAAATAATTATTTTCTGGAACTTCAATTTTAAAATTGTCCTCTGGATAAAAATTATCATCCATTATCGTATACTTCTTATTATCTATTTTTTCTAAAAATATGGGTAGTCTTTCATACGGATGTTTCTTATCTTTTTCTATGTAAACAGATTTTGAAATTTTTTTACCATTAACGTAAAGTTTTTTATTAACATACGTAATTTTATCTCCAGGTATTCCAATAACCCTTTTTATAAAATTAATATTTTTATCTTTAGGATACCTAAAAACTATAACATCTCCTCTCCTAGGGTATGAAGTTCTAATTATTAAAGTTTTTGTTATTGGAAGACGAATTCCGTATTCATACTTATTTACTAGAATAAAATCACCTACTAATAAAGTTGGAATCATAGATCCAGATGGAATCTTAAAGGGTTCAGCAATAAATGATCTTAAAATTATAACTATTATTAGTATCGGCAAGAATGACTTTGATTGTCTTGAGAGCCAAACAAGAATTTTATTAGAAGACGAGGTTAGGTTATTAAAAAAAATAAATATAAAGGAAGCAAAAACAAGACCTAACAATATAAACTCTAAATCAATACTATTCATATGATGCTAAAATTAATTCTTCTTTAAAAAATTCAGAACGTCTTCTAACTCACTTAATATCTGCTGAACAAGTTGGCTTGATAATTTGCTATCTTGGGAAGCTGACTCTCCAGATAGATTCTTTCTAGCGCCTTCAATTGTATATCCTTGTTCATATAGTAAGCTTCGTATTTTACGTATTAATAAAACATCATGTCTTTGGTAATATCTTCTGTTCCCTCTCCTTTTAACTGGAGCTAGCATTGGGAATTCTTGTTCCCAATATCTTAAGACATGGGTTTTAACATCACAAAGAGTACTAACCTCTCCTATTGTAAAATATCTTTTACTGGGAATTGAGTCTTGCGATTCTCCATTGCCGTTACTTGTTTGAAGCACTATTATCAACCCTTAATTTAAGTTTTTGCCCAGAACGAAACGTTACTACTCTCCTTGGGCTAATTTTTACATCCTCACCTGTTTTTGGATTACGACCTGGCCTTTCACTTTTCTCTCTAAGCATAAAATTACCAAAGCCAGAAATCTTAACATTATCTCCTGCTACCAAAGCATCAGATATTTCTTGGAAAAAAATCTCTACAAAGTCTTTTGCTTCTCTTTTGTTAAGCCCAAGCTCTTGAAATAGTCTCTCTGCTAATACAGCTTTCGTTAATGCCATTTTTACCCTTGTTATTATTATTCTCTAATTTCTGCATTATAATTTCTTTCTAAGGTAGACCTTACTTCGCTAATATATTCCTCAACCTCTTTGCTTGTTAGCGTCCTATTTGCCTGGAAAATAAAGCCCAGTGCTACGCTTTTTTTCCCATACTCTATATTTCCACCCTCATACATATCAAAGAGTATTATCTTTTCTAAGAATTGTACATTATTTTTTTTAATAGAATCAATGATATCTTGGTATTTTATATTATTGTTTATTAGGAATGATATATCTCTTCTTATAGAGGGGTATTTACTATATTTAGAGAACTTAAAATTAGGCAAAACGCAGTTTTTATCTATTTTATGGTCTAAGTAGATTGTAAGATAATGGAAATTATCTTTTTCATTACGTTTAGTACCTATGTGGTATCGAAGATTATCGCGACTAGTTTTCAAAATTACACAAATGCCATCTAGAATTGAAAGTAGATCATAAATATCAATACTCTTGTTTTCACACCATTGCTCATCGTATCTGTCTCCACAAACAACACAAGTTAAAACTTCATGTTCATTAGCAGTATAAATTTTACTTATTTCAAAAAATTTGTATGAGTTGTTTGCACTTATATTTCTATTATATTGTATATTTTTTATTAGAGATCCTAAAAGATTAGACCTCATTTTTGCAAGAGACTCATTCAATGGGTTTGAAATTTCTTTTCTTTGATTAAATTTTTTACCTTCCCAATCTTCATTTTCATTTTGGTCATCACTAGTGAACGAATAATTAATACATTCATTAAAACCCATAGACGAAAGGTATTGCTTAATTTTACAACTTGTATGGTAACGGTAGTTTTTATTAGGAATCCTTACAGGTAAAATTTCTTTAGACTCTAAAATATTATTGTAACCATATATTCTTGCAATTTCTTCAGTGTAGTCTGCAGAATTATTTAAATCGAACCTATAGCTTGGGTTCGATACTACATTGCTCTTATTTATGTTGCAGCCGATTTTCTTTAAATAGGATTGTGCCTGTTTATTACTAATAGAAGTTCCTAGGCTCTCATTAATTTTATTTAAATCTAACTTAACTTTTAAAGATTTTGGTAACAGGTTCTTATCAGCTACTACTGAAATCTTACTTTTATCAAATGTAAGATTTTTTTGAAGCACATGTATCACATTTTCTATAGCAATCTCAGATAGTGTAAAATCGACTCCTCGTTCAAATCTATGAGAAGATTCAGTTTGTATTTTTAAATCCCTTGCCTTATTCGATAAAATATTATTATCAAAATAAGCGCTTTCAATAAGAATATTTTTTGTTTTAGCCGAAATTGAACTTTCAGCTGACCCAAGTATGCCTGCAAGTGAATGAATAATTTTATTATCAGAAATAACCAGATTGCTTTTATCTAAAACGTATTTGCTCCCATCTAATCCATTTATTGTCTCCCCACTTCTTGCAAACCTAACATTTAATTTTCCATCAATTTTATCAAGGTCATATGCATGCATTGGCTGCCCAATCTCTATCATAATATAGTTTAGAACATCAACTACAATATTTGTTTTTTTTATACCTACCGCATCAAGTCTGTCTAAAATATTTTTTGGAGTCTTTTTATTGATATTTATATTATTGAGAATTATGTAAGAAAATTTTGGACAAGATTTTTTACTAGAAATCTTAACGTATGGATTATTTTTTAAGCTTGTTTTTTTTAAAGGTTTAATTTTAGGTTTATTTTTTAATTTATACTTATATCCTAAACATGAAAGTTCTCTTGCGATTCCTTTTACTGATAGACAATCACTTCTATTTGGTGTTAGATCAATATCAATTAAGTAATCGTTATCTATTTTTTCGTAACTATCAACTTCAACTCCTCCCATAGTCAAATGATCACATACAACATTTATTTTGTATGGAACATTTATATATTCTTTTAACCATGATAGGGTAAGCTTCATAAATACATCCTAAAACTGTTTTAAAAATCTTAAATCGTTCTCATAGAACATTCTTATATCAGTAATACCTAGCTTTAACATAGCAAGTCTTTCAATTCCTAAACCAAATGCATATCCTGTATATTTCTTATTATCTATTTTAGCCATAGATAGGACATTTGGATGAACCATTCCACATCCTAAAACTTCTAACCAAGATATTTTGTTATTCCTATCTTTATATTTAATATCTACTTCTGCAGATGGTTCAGTAAATGGGAAATAAGAAGGTCTAAATCTTACTTCTAAGTTTTCATCCTGAAAGAAATTTTGAAGGAATATATTTAATGTTGACTTTAAATTAGCAAAAGAGACTGTCTCATCAATATAAAGACCCTCTATTTGATGAAACATTGGTGTATGGGTAACATCTGAGTCTTTCCTATATACTTTGCCTGGTGCGATAATCCTAATCGGAGGTTTTTTTTCTTTATCCATAACTCTGATCTGAACAGAGGATGTGTGAGTTCTTAATAATTTATTATTCTTAAAATAGAAAGTATCATGCATAGCCTTAGCTGGATGGTTCTCAGGAATATTAAGTGCAGAAAAATTATGATATTCATCCTCAATTTCTGGTCCATCTACAAACTCAAAACCTAAAGAATCAAATATTTCAATGGCATCATGCATAACCTGAGTAATAGGATGTAAAGTACCGCTTAGATAACCCCTTCCAGGTAATGATAAATCGTCTTCATGAAGGCTAGTTTCCCCTTTGCTTTTTAAGCTTCCTTTCTTAGAGTGAATTGCCTCTGATATTTCTTTCTTAATTTTATTAATAAAAGCACCAAAATCTGCCCTTTCCTCTGGGTCCATCTCACCCAACATTTTCATACTTGATGAGATAAGGCTTTTTTTGCCAAGGTATTCTACTCGGCAGCTCTCTAAATCACTCTCGTTATTTACGTTCTCGATCTTTTTTAATGCTTGTTCAAGGATACCTTTTAAATCATTTGTTAGAGTATCATTAGGCATTTGCTATGAGGTGAGTTGCGTTTTTACTTCTTTAGCTATTAATGAGAAAGTCTCCGCATCATTCATAGCTAAATCAGCAAGAATTTTCCTATCTATGTCAATTTGTGCTTTTTTCAGTCCATTAATAAAAGTACTATAGGACATATCGTGCATTCTGGCAGCAGCATTTATTCTTACAATCCATATTGAACGAAATTGTCTTTTCTTTTGTCTTCTATCTCTATAAGAATATTGTCCAGCTTTAGTTGCAGCTTGTACTGCTACTCTATATATATTTTTTCGCGCTCCATAATAGCCTTTAGTTTTTGACAAAACTTTTTTATGTCTCGCGTGTGCTGTTACTCCTCTTTTTACTCTTGGCATTTTATAATTCCCCTATCTACGCATACGGAAGCAACTTCTTTATAGCTGGCTTATCTACTTTATCTATAATATCTGGAGCTCTTAGTCCACGCTTTCTCTTAGTACTCTTCTTAGTAAGGATATGGTTTAAATGTGATTGCTTACATTTAAACTTTCCAGAAGCTGTTGCTTTAAAACGTTTAGCTGCTCCACGATTTGTCTTTATCTTTGGCATAATTCTTCCTATTACTAGATTCTATATTATTTCTTTGGAGCTATCACCATAACAATTTGTCTACCTTCAAATTGTGGCTCCTGCTCTATTTCTCCAACTTCTATTAAATCTGATTCTATTCTCTGCGCTTTTTCCATACCTATATCCTTATGCGCAAGTTCTCTTCCTCTAAACCTAATTGTTATTTTTGCTTTATCTCCATCAGATAAAAATCTCTTTAGGTTAGATAACTTAACTTGGTAATCATTTTCCTCTGTAACTGGACGAAACTTTACTTCTTTAATTTGAATTTGTTTTTGTTTTTTCTTTGCTTGTTGAGCTTTTTTACTTTGCTCAAACTTAAACTTTCCATAATTCATGACCTTACAGACTGGAGGTTTTGCATTAGGAACTACTTCAACTAAATCTAAATCTGCATCCTCTGCAATTTTTAGAGCTTCATTAATAGCTACTACTCCTAAGTTTTCGCCTTCTTTACCAATTAATCTCACCTCCGGATTACTTATTCTCTGGTTAAGCCTTACATTCTTTTCTGAACTGATATTTAACTCCTAATTTTTGTTTAAATTATTTTTCCCTAAAACTTTAATAAATTCTTCATAATTTATTGAATTTATCTCATCACCATCATATGTTCTTATAGAAAGAGTCTGCGATGATACTTCCTTATCTCCGATTATAACAACATAAGGAACTTTTAAAACTACATGTTCTCGAATCTTATATCCAATCTTTTCATTTCTCAAGTCTACTTCAGATCTGTAATTATCCATCATTAAGCGTCTATCAAGCTCCTTAGCATATTCAGCATGTTTATCTGTAATTGTAGCTATAACAACTTGTGTAGGGGCAAGCCAAAAAGGCAAAACTCCTGCATGATGTTCAATTAAAATTCCAATAAACCTTTCTAAAGAACCTAATATTGCTCTATGAATCATTACTGGAGCAATTTTGCTTCCATCTTCGGCAACGTAAGTTGCACCTAATAATGTCGGCATTGAAAAATCAAGCTGAATAGTACCGCACTGCCAAATTCTGTCAAGCGAGTCCGTAAGTGTAAATTCTATCTTAGGCCCATAAAAAGCACCTTCTCCTGGATGAGTTTGATAATTTTTTGTTGTTTTGTCTAATACTTGTTTTAATATCTTCTCTGATTTATCCCATAATTTATCATCACCGACCTTATTTTCTGGTCTTGTAGAAAATGCAACATCTATATCTTTGAATCCAAAATCTTTATATATATAAATAGTTAACTCAATTAGTTTTTTAATCTCATTTTCTAATTGTTCTTCAGTGCAAAAGATATGAGCATCATCTTGAACAAATTGTCTTGCTCTCATTAAACCATGTAGTGTGCCAGAAGGCTCATTTCTATGTACTAGTCCAAATTCAGATATCTTAACGGGTAAGTCTCTATAGCTTTTTAAACCTTGATTAAAAACTTGTATATGTCCAGGACAGCTCATCGGCTTAATTGCATAGTCTTTTTTATCTGAATTAGTTGTAAAAATCATATCTCCAAATTTTTCCCAATGCCCTGAAAGCTCCCAAAGTTTTCTTGATATGATTTGTGGAGTATTTATTTCATGGTACTTGTTATCTTTATTAACTTTTCTAATATAATCTTGTAAGGATGTATAAATAGACCATCCCTTGTGATGCCAAAAAACCATTCCAGGTGCTTCATCCTGAAAATGAAATAAATCTAATTTTTTTCCTAGCTTTCTATGATCTCTTTTTTCTGCTTCTTCAATTTTAGTAGTATAGTTATCTAATTCTTCTTTTGTATTCCAAGCAGTTCCATAAATTCGTTGTAGCATTTTATTTTTTGAATCCCCTCTCCAATAAGCTCCAGAAACTTTTGTTAGTTTAAAATGCCTTAAATGTTTTGTATTTGGAACGTGTGGCCCTCTACACATATCTATATATTCTTCGTGATAGTAGAGTGCGATAGTTTCACCTTTTGGAATACTTTTTACTATTTCTTCTTTGTATGGCTCGTTTCTTTCTTTAAAAACTTCTTGAGCTTCTTTAGCAGTAACTACTTTTCTTATCACATCGTAGTTAGTTTTAATGAGCTCTCTAATTTTGTTCTCAATTGCTACTAAATTGTCCTCGCTTATAGATTCTTCTAAGTCAATATCATAATAAAAACCATCTTTTATAACTGGACCAATTGCCATCTTTGCTTCTGGGTAAATTTGCTTTATTGCATGGCCAATTAAGTGAGCAAATGAATGTCTAACTACTTCAATGCCTAGCTCATCTGTACTTTTTACTATTTCGACACGACAGTCTTTATCAATCTCTACACATAAATCTTTAGGCTCATCGTTAATCATTCCTGCAACAGCATTTTTGGCTAAAGAATTGCTAATATCCTGAGCTACATTTAATAGTGTAGACCCTGAAGCTATCTCTTTTTCTGTACCATCTGGTAGCGTAACTTTTGGCATTTTTCCTCTCGTATTTTTTTGGTAGGCGCGATTGGAATTGAACCAACGACCTCTACCATGTCAAGGTAGCACTCTAACCAACTGAGCTACGCGCCTATGAATAAACGGTGTAATATACACTATATATTCACTTCATACATAATAACATTTATTCTATAATTAGAAAAAACAATGAGTACCTGATATATGAAAAAAAAGTACAAATTTATTTCCTTTATAGTACTACTCTGCCTATTAGCTAGTCCTGTTATAGCTGAAAATAAAATAAGCAAAGACCCTGTATATCACGTCGTCCTTGTCTGGCTAAAAACCTATAGAAATCAAGAAAGGATAAATAAAATAATAGGAGCAACTAAAGAACTAAAGAATATTCCAGGTGTTCTTGAAATTAATGCTGGAAAAGTATTAAGAAGCTCAAGGGTAATAGTTGATGACACATTTGATGTTGGCATAATAATGAAATTTGCTTCTGCAGAGGATTTAGAAAATTATCTAATTCATCCATTGCATGTAAAAATTGCTAATGAAGTAATTAAACCATTAGCAAATAGAATTGTAGTTTACGATACTATAATTAAATAAACTATTATTATGGCAAGAAAAAGATCTCTATATAAACCAAACAGTAATGAACCTCATAAATTATCCTGGTCAAGAATTAATAACTTTCACAACTGCCCAAGATGCTTCTATCTTGAAGAAACTAAAGGGATAAAAGCACCAAGTGGTCCTCAGTTCTTACTAAATAGCGCAGTTGATAATTTATATAAAAATGAATTTGACTATTATAGAAAAAAAGAGGAACCCCATCCTTTAATGATAAAAAATAATGTTAGCGCTATTCCATATGCCCATCAAGATCTTGATATATGGAGAGATCCATTTAAAGGAATTAGTTGGCACCATGAGGAAAGTAATTTTATTTTTCACGGCGGAGTGGATGAAATTTGGATAAACGAAAGTAAAGAGCTACATATTGTTGATTATAAAAGTACTTCAAAAAAAGATTTTAATCCAAACTTCAATTCAGGATACACAGCGTCTTATAAAAAACAGCTAGAGTTTTACCAATGGTTATTTGAAAAAAATGGACATAAAATGTCTAAAGTTGGATTTATAGTTTATGCTAATGGAAAAAAAGATGAAGATATGTTTGATGGAAAATTACATTTTGACGAATATGTTTTCCCAATTCAACTAGATACAGCCTGGATAGAGATTAGTATAAAAAATATTTTGAACTGTTTAAATAATACTTCACTTCCTAAAAAAGGAGAAGGCTGGAATGGTGCAGGATGTGAGCAATGTAATTATAAAGAAAAATTAGCTGACTTAATGAGACAACAAAGAAGTAATCAGGAAAAAATAGAGGCGTAGTAATCCCACCATCTAACCGTTAACGTTATTAATAAGGCTATTTCAATAAAAATAACCTTACTCAAATGTCCTTTAATAGTATCATCACCACAATCACTTCTTTTAACGAAGAGCATTAACAAATCAAGCAAAATAACAAAGAAAATAATTGGGAGCGTAGCTGGCAAAATTAGCCCTGAAATAACATTATCTTCAATTAAATCATACGTAGTAAATGCATTTTGAGCAAAAACTATATATATAACTGAGGTTAATATTAAGGCAAGTCTTAGTGGAGGTATTTCATTTAAATGCATATTTTAGAAACCACCTAATAAAAAATTAATATTTTATATTTTTATACTATCATATAATAATTATACATGTTTGCTAATTTAAAAATCTATAACCAAGAACTTATTACACAAGCAGAGCAAAAAAGTTTTGTAGAAGAGGATAGCTATTTAATAATGAAAAGAGCAGCTTTGGCATGTGCAAAATATATAGATACAAATTACGAATTAAAAAACATCTTAATTTTATGTGGACCAGGAAACAATGGCGGAGATGGGATTCTAATCGCAAAAGATCTTATGGAAAAAAATTATAACGTTAGAATTTATTCTCCAACAGACTGTGGTAAATCAGAAGACTCTTCAAAAGCATTATCTGAATTAAATAATAAAAATATTTTTTGTAGTTCTCTAAATCTTGATGATGTTGACCTAGTAGTTGATGCATTATTTGGTTTTAACTTAAATAAACCATTGTCTAAAAACATTATAAGTGTTATTGAAAAAGTAAATTCTCATAAGTCTATTAAATTATCTATAGATGTTGCTTCAGGTTTATATTGTGATGATGGGCATATAGATAACGAAGCTTTTAAAGCTGATACAACTTTAACTTTCCATAGAATAAAACCTTGTCATGTTTTACATCCAGGAAAAGAATATTCGGGTAATGTTAAGATTATAGATATAGGCCTTAAAGATCTTGATAAAAATTGTAATTCTGAAATTATTTCATTTCCTGAAATAAAAACTCCACACACTAATGTGCATAAATATAAAAGTGGAGAATTATATATTATTGCTAGTGAAGATATGGTAGGTGCTTCAAAACTTGCAACTCTTTCAGCAAGCCAAGTTGCTCTGAAATCTGGAACTGGAATTGTAAAATTATTAGTTAAAGAAGGATATGAAGACTTTTATAAAAAACACATACTTGAAGAAATGTTAGTTAGCTATAAAGATGCTGATGATCTTAATCAAATTTTATTTAGTGCTAATAACTGTAATATGGTATTTGGCTGTGGAATCAAAGTATGTGAAGAGAGTCATGAAGTACTTGAGATGATACTAAAGATTAAATGTAATTTAGTATTAGATGCATCTGCTTTTTCTATAATGGAACAGGATAGAGATAAGTTTATTAATTTATTAAGAGCTCATAATGGTGAGATTGTGCTTACCCCACACCAAGGTGAATTTAGGAGAATTTTTAAAACCTCTAAAAATAAGATAGATGACGCTATGTTGGCTGCAAGAGAAACTAATAATATAGTATTGTTTAAAGGTAATGACACAGTAATTTCCTCTAACAATAAGGTATTTGTTAATTATTCAACTTCACCATACCTAGCTACAGCTGGTTCTGGCGACGTATTATCTGGAATAATTGGAAGTTTACTTGCCCAAGGATATGAAGGAATTATGGCTTCAACAATAGGTTGTTATCTACACTCAATGTGTGCTCTAGAAATCAATAAGCCTCTTAGCGCAAATGATCTTATACAGAAAATACCTGATGTGATAAAAAAGCATTCATCCTAAAAAACTACTATTTCTCCATATAATGTTTCATTAATACTTCTGCAACCTCAGGTCGCGCAAATTCCTCTGGTAAAGACTCACCATTTGATAACATCTCTCTAACCTTTGTACCTGATAAAATAACAAAATCATCTTTTGTATGGTCTGTTACATCTTTCATCATAACAACTTTATTTAATTTCTTAGAATAAGCCGTATGATCTGCATTAAATATTTTAATCTCTAATGCATTATCAGGTATCTGTTCAAAAATTTCTTGTGCATCAAATGCGCCATAATAATCACCAACACCTGCGTGATCACGCCCAACAATTAGATAATTACATCCACAATTTTGTCTGAACAAAGCATGTAATAGAGCCTCTCTAGGTCCTGCATATAACATATCGAATCCATACCCTGTAATCATGACAAAGTTTTCAGGAAAATAATGTTTAACCATAGTTCTAATAGCTGCATCTCTTACATCTGCGGGTATGTCTCCTGGTTTAAGTTTACCAAGTAACATGTGAATTAATATGCCATCTGCATCAACTTGCTCTGCAGCCATTCTACATAGTTCTTCATGAGCACGATGCATTGGGTTTCTTGTTTGAAAAGCAACAACATTATTTAAACCTTTAGCTTCTATATCCTGTCTAATCTGTACTGCAGTTCTAAAAGTTGATGAAAATTCTTCTTCAAAATAACTATAATTTAAAACCTTTACTGGGCCACTTATTAAATAATTTCCTTGTTCATACATAGTCTTTACGCCTGGATGTTCAGGATCTTTAGTTCCAAATGTTTTTTCTACAATTAAATCAACATCGTCAGGTGTTAGATGCTCTACATTATTAATTTTCTGGACTGCGATTACATTTTCATTACTCATATTAGGATCAATTAAAGCAACTTCTTCGCCAACAGAAATCCCTGGGTCTTCCTTAACAAGATTCATAACTGGCGTTGGCCAGAACAAATCATTTTTTATTTTCATATTATTTGCTACAGATAAAACATCTTCCTTATCCATAAAACCTTCTAATGGAGTAAAGTATCCAGCTCCTAGCATCACAAGATTTGATGCTGCTGCCGAACAGATTTTAATAGATTTCATATTTTTTGATGATTCTAGGATTTCCTTCCTTGATGAACCATCCTCAACAATTCGTGGTAGTAATATATCTGAACCATGAGGCTTAATCATAGATTTTCTCCAAGTCCTTATTTGTATAGTATTAACAAGATTTTATAATGCGTTCATGTTATCCTAAATATTAAGTATGTACAAAATATAATTGTAAAATATCTATATGGAAAAACTAATCGCGCCATCAATCCTGTCTGCGGATTTTGCTAAATTAGGTGAAGAAGTTGAAAGTGTAATTAAAGCTGGAGCTGACATTGTTCACTTTGATGTAATGGATAATCATTATGTCCCAAATTTAACATTCGGACCTATTATATGTGAGTCGCTAATTAATTATGGCATTAAAAAGCCAATTGATGTTCATCTAATGGTACAGCCCGTAGATGATTTGATTAGAAACTTTATTAATGCAGGAGCAAAATGGATTTCTTTTCATCCTGAAGCAAGTAATCATGTTGATAGAAGCATACAGCTAATTAAAGATAAAAGCTGTATGGTAGGTATTGCGCTAAACCCTGCATCTCCATTATCACTTTTAGATCATATTCTAGACAAAATTGACTTTGTCTTAATAATGACTGTAAATCCAGGGTTTGGGGGGCAACAGTTCATTCCAAATATGATTGAGAAAATAAGTCAGTGTAAAGAGATAATAGAAAAATCAGGTCGAGACATAAAAATAGAAGTTGATGGTGGTATTGGAATAGATAATATAAAAGCAGTTAAAGATGCAGGCGCCGACATTTTTGTTGCTGGGTCTGCCATTTTCAAATCTAAAGATTATGTAGATACCATTTCAAAAATGAAAGAACTAATTAAATAAATTTAAAAATGCACGATTTTGATTTTGTAAAATTAGTTGATGAAAAGTTTACGCATATTTCCTTTAGTAAAAAAATTCAAAACAACAACCATACGCCTTTAGAAGTTTATAAAAAATTTCCAAAGAAAAATTCATTTCTATTCGAATCAGCCCTACACGGAGGCAAATGGAGTCGGTATTCTATTATTGGTTTAGAAAGTTCAGAATTAATTAAAGTAAATACTGACGAAATTGAACATCAAAAAAAATCAGAGTGCAAAAAAATAAAGACAAAAACTCCTTTAGAATGGATAGAGGAATTCTATGAAAAATTTAAAATTGCAAACCTACCGGAAGACCTGCCATTTTCTGGCGGCTTAGTTGGATACTTTGGTTATGAAACAATTAGCTTTATAGAGGATAAGATATCTCTTAATAAAACAAATGAAATCGATGTTCCTGATATAACATTATTTGTTTGTCATGAGGTTGTAGTATTTGATAGCCTGGAAAATACTATATATATAGTAGTAAATGAGCAATTAAATAAAGATCATAATTATGACAAAGCAAAATCAAGAATTGATGATATTGAGAAAATCATTATAGGCAATCAGGAGTTAAGCGAAGATACAGCAACAGATAGCTCTACAGAATCAACTTTTATTCAAAGATTTAAAGAAGAAGATTTTATGAAGGCAGTCGATAAAATAAAAGATTACATAATTAATGGTGATGTTATGCAAGTTGTACTTTCTCAAAGGCTTTCCAAAAAATTTGATCAACATCCTATAGACTTTTATGACGCATTGAGAGAAATGAACCCTTCCCCTTATATGTACTATTTAGATATGGATTCATTTCAAATTATTGGGTCATCACCAGAAATTTTAGTTAAATTACAAGATAATAAAATTACTGTGCGCCCGATTGCAGGTACGAGAAAAAGAGGTTCATCAGAAATAGAAGATGAAGCAAATGCAAAAGACTTGATGAGTGATCCAAAAGAATTAGCGGAACATTTGATGTTAATAGATCTTGGAAGAAACGATATAGGAAGAATCTCAGAAGTGGGATCAGTTAAGTTAACAGAAAAGATGATTGTAGAGAAATATTCACACGTAATGCATATTGTTTCTAATGTAGAAGGTGAAAGAGTAGCTAATACAACTCCTTTATCTGTTCTTAAAGCTACATTCCCAGCAGGTACAGTCTCTGGAGCACCAAAGATACGGGCTATGGAGATAATTAATGAACTTGAACCTGTTAAAAGAGGGATATATTCTGGTGCAATAGGATACTTATCGTGGTCAGGTAATCTTGATACAGCTATCTCAATTAGAACAGCAGTTGTAAAAGATAACATGATACATGTGCAAGCAGGAGCCGGGATAGTTTATGATTCGGAACCAGAGAAGGAATGGATAGAAACTATGAATAAAGCGAAAGCATTACTAAGTGCAGTTGAGAAAATTGAGTTAAATAAGGGTAATTAAAATGATTTTAATGATTGATAACTATGATTCCTTTACATACAACATCGTTCAGTACCTGGGCGAGCTAAAGGCTGATGTTAAAGTAGTTAGGAATGACATGGTTTCGCTAAAAGATATAGATTTTATGGAGCCAGAAAAAATTGTTATATCTCCAGGTCCTTGCACACCAAACGAGGCTGGCATATCTGTAGAGGTGATAAAAAACTATCATAAACAAATTCCAATTTTGGGAGTATGCCTTGGACATCAAAGTATTGGTGCAGCTTTTGGAGGGAATATAATAAAAGCTAACCAAATTATGCATGGAAAAACTTCTGATATTATACATAATGGAACAGATATCTTTAAAGATGTAGGTAACCCTTTTACTGCAACACGATATCACTCTCTTGTTATAGAACAAAATAGTTTGCCAGACTGCCTGGAAGTAATTGCATGGACACAGAATGGGGGAGATAAAATTGATGAAATTATGGGAGTACGCCATAAGGAATATGAGGTCCACGGTGTACAATTTCATCCTGAGTCAATCCTAACTGAGCACGGACATAAAATTTTAGATAATTTCTTAAAAATAAAATGAATATAACAGAAGCAACAGAAAAAATATCTTCAAAGCAAGATCTTGAACATGATGAAATAAAGTCTGTCATGAGCAGTATTATGTCTGGAGAGTGTACAGAAATTGAGATAATTAGTTTTTTAATGTCTTTAAAAACCAAGGGTGAGTCGATAGTAGAAATTGGTGGTGCTGCTGAAATCTTACGAGAGATGAGTACGAAACTAAAGTTAGACGACCCAGAAATTGTAGATACCTGTGGCACCGGGGGAGACTCTGCAAATACTTTTAATATATCTACTACGGCTGCTGTTGTTGCAGCTGCTGCTGGAGTCAAAATAGCTAAGCATGGGAATAAATCTGTTTCAAGTAAATCTGGCAGTGCTGACCTTCTTGAGCATGCAGGATTTAATATTAATTTATCTTTAGAAGAAGCTATTGATTGTTATAAAAAAAATAATTTAACTTTTATGTTTGCACCTAAATATCATTCAGCTATGAAAAATGTAGCAAAAGCTAGAGCACAAGTTAAAACAAGAACTATTTTTAATCTTTTGGGCCCGCTAGCAAATCCAGCTGGTGCAAAAAAACAAATTATTGGAGTTTATGATCAGAGTTTAGTTGTTCCAATTGCGCAAGTAGCAAGTAAGCTAGGGCTACAAAGAGTAATGGTAGTGCATTCTGAGGATGGGTTAGATGAAATTTCTTGTCACAAGAAAACATATATTGCGGAAGTAAATCAAGGAGATCTAAGTGAATATACGGTTGCACCAGGAGATTTTGGGATTGAACCATGCCCCCTTGATAACTTAAAGGTTAATTCAGTTGAGGAAAGCTATAAAATTTTTATGGATGTACTCGAAAATAAAAACCAAGATGCTATTAATATAGTTGCAATGAATGCTGGAGCAGCAATTTATATTTCAGGTATTACTAAATCTATGCAAGATGGCTTTAAACTTGCTAAGGAAAAAATTATATCTGGTGAAGCCCTAAAAAAATTAACTGCTATAAAACAATATCAATCTACTATAGATAAAACAGACACTGTGCTTACTGAAATTCTTGCTCATAAAAAAACAGAAATTGCTGAAAAAAAGAAAAAGCTATCAGTGGAGGCGCTGGCAGAAATTAATTACATGGAAGGTCTAAAAAGAGATTTTAAAAGTAGCTTGCTAGAAAAAATTAAAAAAAATGAGCCAGCAGTTATCGCTGAAATTAAGAGAGCTTCTCCAAGTAAAGGAGAAATTAGAATGGATATTAATCCCGGTACTGTTGCTAGCACATATGAACAGATGGGAGCAACATGTCTATCAGTGTTAACAGATTCAAAATATTTTAAAGGCTCTGGTGTTATTTTAGAATTAGCTAAAAAAGCTTGTAACTTACCTGTCTTACGTAAAGACTTTATCATTGATGAATACCAAATTGAAGAATCAGTTGCAATGGGGGCTGACTGTATATTATTAATCGTTGCAGCACTCAAAAAAGATCAGTTAGAAAGCTTATATAAAAAAGCGAAAGATAAAAACTTGGATGTTATAACTGAGGTGCATGACGCAGAAGAATTAGACGTTGCTTTAGAAGTTGGGTGCGACATTATTGGTATCAATAATCGTAATCTTCATAATTTTGAAGTTAATTTAAATACTACCTTAGAACTACTAGGAAAGATTGATGAGGAAAAATTAGTTATCACAGAAAGCGGGATTAAAACAAAAGATGATGTTGAACTTATGAAGAAAAATGGTGTGCATTCATTTCTTGTTGGAGAATCCTTTATGGTGTCTGATGATCCTATAAAAAAATATAAAGAAATCTTCGAATAAATTGAAAATTACTATAAAAAATTGTTGTCAATGTGGTTCTGATCAAATTAAGTTTGTTGTACCCGCAGGTGACAATAAAGAACGTTATGTTTGTGGAGCATGTGGATTTATTCATTATCAGAATCCTAATATTGTTGCTGGCTGTATCCTTGAATGGGAGAACCAAATATTATTATGTAAACGAGCAATCCATCCGCAACTTAATAAGTGGACCTTGCCCGCAGGCTTTCTTGAAAATGGTGAACCCCTTGAAGTAGGAGCAGCACGTGAATGCTTAGAAGAAGCTAATGCAGTCCCAAAAGATATGTGTGTTTTCTCTATTTATAGCTTAGTTCATATAGATCAAATCTATATTATGTATTATGCAACATTACAAAATGGGCAACATAGCCCAGGATTAGAAGAATCCTTTGAAACCCAATTATTTAGCAAAGAACAAATTCCCTGGAGTGAGCTTGCCTTTCCTATTATTACTGAAAACCTAAAGTTATTTTATGAGAAACATGTGCCATCACAACCATATAGTGGAGTAATTGATAAGGTTAATGATGAATATATAATCAGTCGAAATTGATACGTAAGATTAACCAGTGATTTTCATAATTTATCCCTGTTAACAAAAAAAACACTAGCAGTGATTAGGTTGATTACGACCCATAATGCTTTTACTCCAAGTGCTATAGGGAAAATAGGATTGTATAGTATTGCAAAAAAACCAAACACCCATACTAAGACTG
>MDSZ01145027.1_pt1 | contig 18934 bp, 18 predicted proteins | sample 811201 | NCBI WGS metagenome assembly MDSZ01 (sample SAMN05326647, study PRJNA326480) | marine metagenome | isolation source: seawater | place: Indian Ocean: North | collected 2010
AGCATGAGATATTGAAAACGAAATGCGGCCTCTTGGACCAAATAGCCATTACACATTCACAGAGCGGCAGCGCTTCTCTGATAGACTTCAAAAAAATGGAAGTAAAGAATTTCCCAATTCCCGACGATTGGATCTTCAAGTTGGTGGACACAGGCATCAGGCGGAGCTTGAGAAAAACGGAATATAACGTACCGAATTCGACTGAGGAAACTAGGAAGAAGCACTGCCAGAACGAGAGCCTGAGGGTCAGCGAGGCGCTTTCTTGCGATGCGACCCAGCTTGGAAAACTTCTGAATCTCTCCCACTCGTCAATAAGCGAGAAAATCCGTACTAGTACGCCCGAGGTGGACTTAATCGTGAAGAAAGTACAACATATGCCCGGAGTCTTAGGAGCCAGATTGATGGGAGGCGGATTTGGAGGGATGATTCTAGCACTTCTCAATGACGAACGGGCACTTCCAGGCGAAACCTTGGCTTCTTCGGATTCAGCCTTCCTTCAGGAAGCCCTCTAGTAAACCAAGACCCTCGGGAGTACCGATATCCCAAAAGGGCGTATCATCTAAGTGAGCTGCAATCAGACCGGACATGCATGGATAAACAACCTCTTCCCAGCTCCAAACACCATCTCTTCCAAGAGCCTCCAGAAGAGACTTCTGGACGATACTAGTGCCAGCTTCGTAACCATTGAGGCCACTTGGCATCGTTAGGTGCTTGTCATAGCGAACTACTCGGCCCATCTCGTGTTTGAGATTGAACGAAGAGTGCTGACATGTAACTGTCATGGTTAAATCACAGCCCGAAGAAACATGGGTTTCTACTAGTCGAGGATAATCAATCATGTGCAAGTCATCTCCCCAAAGAAGTACGAACCTTTCCTCTAGAAGTTCTCTCGCATTCCATAGTGCTCCACCCGTCCCGAGCGGGCGGGGCTCTTGGTGGTATGAGAGATCTATATCGCAATCTGGGCAGTAATCATCAAACTGCTCACCTAGATGGCCAGTCAAAATCAAACCAGCCCTACATCCCTGAGTGCTAGCCCATTCTAGGATATGGGAAAGAATTGGTCGGCCTGCAACCTCTACTAGGGACTTAGGGGTCTTCTTGGAGATTGATCCGAGACGAGTTCCCAAACCACCCGCAAGTACCACTACTTGGTTTACGGTTCTATCTCCCACGCATCACGCAATCTGAAGTGACTAATAATCAGCAGGTTTCAAGTTCAATACAATACGGCGAGAGCCGATGAAAAGGCCGCAGATGGCGATGACAGCCACTCTCATGCTACTGCTTATCCCCTTTTCCGGTTGTCTCCAAGACTCTAATTCATTGGAAGAAGTAGAAGATGCGCAAACCCCACAACTAGTTTTCGTGACAGGCTCAGACGGCTACGAAGTCGATCTGCCCCCGCTTCCGCTAGTATTCAACTTCAGTGATGTCGGTGAGGATGGTGCTGAACCCAGCATCGGAGTAACCTCTAGCGGGTGCATCTTCTTCATTGCCTTCGAGAAAGTGATGCGTTCCTGCGATCACGGAGCATCATGGGAAGACGTAACGGGCCCGCTATGCGCGTTCCAGACAAACGACCCCTATGGATGGGTAGACCCAGAGACAGACAGAATTTTCAATGTACAGATGCAAGGGTTGGAGACCTCTTGGATTTGTTGGAGTGACGATGATGGAGACTCATGGGTAGGCAACCCTCACGATTCAGGTACAACGCCGATTAACGACCACATCAAACTCGCCTCAGGTCCTTGGACCAGCAGTGGTTATGGAATAGGGGGCCAGTTTTCACAAGCATTCTACGAACAAGCGGTCTACTATTGCTACAATAAACTCGCAGGAATATTTTGTTTCACTAGCTTCGACGGAGGAGCGACTTTCGAGGCTGGAGGACAGATCTTCGGCCTAGCGACGACTAATGGCGGCCTTCACGGGGCAATCACCTCCGCTCCAGATGGAACTGTTTACGTCACACCTAGAGTCGAGACACCCACGGTAATCGTATCAAAAGATAACGGTCTGACCTGGTTTGAGAGAACAATGGGCGAGGATCAAGGCACCCCATATCCTAGGAAGAACTCCGAAGTAGCAACGGACACCCAATCAAATGCATACCATATCTGGACGGGGGCTGACGAGGGCGTGTATATGGCCACCAGTACAGACTCAGGTCAGACATGGAGTGAGACAAGCATTCGAATAAGCCCCAACCAAGTAATCTCAACCGCATTTCCACAGGTTGATGCAGGTGATCCGGGCCGAATCGCCATAACTTATCTTGGAAGTAGCGATTCGAGCGAACTCGGCCAACCAAATATCGACGGTGAACCATGGGATGGTAATGCACATTATGCCAACGGTAACGTGAGCTACTATCTGTACGTGACATATAGCCTGAACGCATTGGATCCAAACCCAGTCTTCCATACAGTAAGAGCATCAGCAGACCCTGTTCAGATAGGGAGCATCTGCCTAAATAGCGGGGATTGCAGAGATATTGGCGGTTCCAATAGGAATCTCCTAGACTTCAATGACTTGCACATAGATCGTCAAGGCAGGGTATACATTGCCTTCGCAGATGGCTGTATAGGAGAATGTGCTACAGGCAACAACTCCACTCCCGAAGACTCGCGCGGTAGGAGGGGAGTTCTGTGCTATCTCGGAAGCGGTCCTAGCCTGCTGCAAGAATATGGCCTACTCTCCAGTTTCTAACTCGAGTAGACTGATAACTCAGTGCACATAGCACCTCGCATGTCGCTTCCTAGAAGGGCCATGGAGCAGATGGGCTTCTCTATTTGTTGTCTGAACTGTGATGCACCAGATATCGCGGGCTCTAACAGGTGTAAGGTATGCATTCAGAAACACTCAGCCACTAGGGAAAGACTCACCACTGGGAAGGCTAAGACGAAGGCGCAAAGACTAGCAAGAGAGATGACCTCAATGTTAGCAGACCCTTTCAGTCACGTTGGCCATGATGTACACGGAGAATGGATGTTGAATTACTCTGAAATGATAGCCGACCATCAACAAAACCCTGAAAGAACAGGACAGAGACCTAACATAGTCAAGCCAAGAATCTCCAAGAAGCGTTCGTTAATTCGTGAAGTTTCGAATAAGAATGAGTGGCTGGAGGACCCGCCAGACGAAACTCAAATCATTGAAATGAGAAGAATCCTCAGAGGAGACGAGCCCAAGCAGCCTATGACGTGGGATGAGCTAATCTCAGAGATTGAGGAAATACTTGATGAGTGAGACGAATAGCATTGATATCATAGCACGGAGGCAACAACTCGTGAGTCGAGAGAGAGATCCCAGGGCCTGGTGGATCGATGACGATCCATTTGAGTCTAGAAAAGGTCCCGGAACCCATTCTCCTGCTCGAGACGACGGATCATGGAGAAAGCCAAAGATCCGAGTGGTTAACATAAACCGTGGAGAACACTTCACCTCATCTTGGTTTGATGAACCCAACATCATTGAGACAATTCCATTGCATAGAGGCTCTATTTGGCACTTTTCCAAAACAGAACTAAGACATCTTATGCTAGCAACAGGGGCATTCACAATTGCCTTGGCTTTAATGTTCGATGGGGGCATCTTCAGTCTTTCGAGCTCTTTCCCCTTGTATTGCGTGCTTTCCTTAATTGCCCTCGCTCCTGCCTTCATACTTCATGAATTTGCACATAAGTTCGTAGCGAAATTCTATGGGTGCTGGGCGGAGTTTAGAGCTGATCCTGCCGGCCTGAGATTCGGACTAATTCTTGCTGCACTCCTAGGGATAGTCTTCATGGCGCCCGGGGCTGTAATGGTGGCGGGCAACGCTACGAGGAATCAATTCGGAAAGATTGCAGTCGCCGGGCCCATTTCCAACATGATTCTCTGGGTTTTCGGATTCTTGGCTTGGATTACCCTGGGGGCTTTACCTGGCTTGAACACTGTGATCTATTACTGGCTTTGGGGAAACTCAATCCTATGTGCGTTTAACATGCTTCCGTTTGGGCCTTTGGACGGCAAAAAGATCAGAAATTGGTCGGAGCCAGTTTTCTACACCTGTCTTTGTGTAGCGTTGGCAATGGTGTATGCCACAATCACGATCTAAAGTGGCCTGATGGCTTCATACTGCATTCAATATCGGAGACTCATCACAATGGAAGAACGTCATTAGCGCCCACCAGGTAATCATATCCAAACTGTTCACAACATTCGCGACTCCAGTATTTTCCTCTCCGTACCCTTTTCCGGTCGTATCCATCCACTGCTCCCACTCATCTAGAGTATCACATGTCTGATGGTAGCACCAATAGCCGTCAACTAGCCCTCCGAAACCAATCGTCACCGTCCCAAGGTTATCTTGGAAGCTGGCATGATCGCTTCTCGCCGTGGTATCCTCGTAAACTATCACTTCGGGCCTCCCGCTGTCTAGCCAGACATCTGTTTTCCATGTTTCAGCAGAGTAGTTCGCTCCTACCAAAGTCCCCATCTGACTTTCCAATCCCAATGCGTCGGCGCCAATCCAGTTTGAGAGGCCCACCATTCCAGGCTGATCCAAAATTTCGTGATTGGGCCCGGGCCCGATGTAAACTCTCAGGGGCCAGACCTCCGCGTCCTTTGGATAGCCATCTTCATCGATCTGCGGATCTGGGTCACCGTGGGGCGCGCCCCCGCCGCCAGGCCAATTCACACCAGCCATATCCAGATTGATGTAGTTGGTAACAGTGACATCTGGATTGTCCTCTTTGACGTAATAGTCGGTCCAGTAATCAGAACCTCTTTTCCCCCCCTCCTCGCCAGACCATAGACAGAAAACCATAGTCCTACGATTCTCGAAGTCCATTAGAGCACGCGCAACCTCCATCACCATAGCAGTCCCACCAGAGTTGTCGTAAGCACCCACTCTGGTTCCGTAAGTCCTTGTGCCCGTCACATGAGGATCAAGAAGAACGGCGTTTGCCGGAGGGGCGACATCGAAGTGAGCTCCGAAAACCAACCACTCGTTCGGGAACAAACCCCCCCACTTGTATGCACAAACATTGTATGACTCAGGATTCTGATTCCCGAAAATATCAGTAAACTCGAATCTATGTCCGATCACCTCTAAACCAAATGACGATAACTCCGAGATCAGGTACTGCGCTGCATCTTCATAGGCGGGATTACCCTGACCCGCCCACCTGTCCCAATAGCCTGCCTTTCCGTCTACTATGTCAACGGTGTTAGTCGGATCGGTTATCTCGTAGACTCTTTCATAGACTTCTCTCCCATGTACGATACCACTTGAATGAGGCCCTCCCTCGCTTGATTGCACAGATGTTGGGCGCTGGGCGGGAACTACCTTCACGGTCACTTCTCCCCCTGTCGAATTACTACTTTCTACCGTATCTAGCGTAGAATTCCCCATAGTCCTTGATATCCCAAAACCATCCGAGCCAAAAGACCCGCCCCTGTCTAACCAGGTTTCCCAAGATTCGTTTGCCTTCCTCAAAGGCCAGTCTACTCTCCCTAACTCACCTACTAGAAAAACCAGAGAGCTAACCCTAGGAGGCGCTAAAATCTCCAATGTAAAGGTCCCTTTGACATCGATGACTGTCGAATTCTGAACGAATGAATTCGATGGGTCAATTATCAAATATGGAATGAATATTGACATATCCGTGGCAGCATCGAAAGTAACCCTCTGGAAAACTCCGGAAATCAGGGTTTCCGGACCTACCTGCAAGTCTTCTGCTGAAACCTCCTTGCTTTCCCCTCCTAAGCAGCCGCTTAGAGGGGCCGAAAGTATCACGAATGCCATCAAGAAAGCCCTCATGGTATCCACTATGCCGAAGAAAGCCTTCTCTTAATTACAATTCCATTGTCAGTAACTTGTAACACTTCCACAGTAGGCTGAGGAGCCACATATCCTACGTTCGAAGCGGCCGCCTCCTCCATCTTCTCCAAGGCAATCGCCCGCCTCTTCTTTTTCCTTCTGACAGATTTTCGCCTGACTCTCCAGAGGAAGAAGAGCAGCATACCCATCAAGTAGAATTGTACTTGGGTAAGGACCCACATAGGTGTTAGAAGTACGCCAAACTCTAGTTCTGCCTCTGGCATCTCCTCGCCAGCCACCATTTTGTAGGTAATCACCTGTCTTCGAGACTCCTCATCTATTCTACTCTCCACAGCTCCACCATTCGATGACACTCCCTCCAGTTCTATGCCCAGAGGGAGGATCAGTGTCATCGCCCCTCCTAAGTGCATGTCCATCTCTTCGGGCCCGACTGTCGTCGATGGCATCCCTACACTAAAATTCGAGGGCCCCCTTATTCCATCCGGGGAAACCAGACTCCCAGCGAGAGCATTAGTTAGGCCACTCATCGCGGATACCATAGGGTCCAAGAAAGGTGCGACCAAGGTTCCAGACTTGGATTTGGTAATAACATCAATCTTCAAACCCTCCCCTTCTTCTCCTCGTGCCATTGAGATGAGCTCCATCCATGAATTACCAACTCCAACCGCGAAACTAACCATTGGGATTTTCAGACTAAACACTATTCCGCGCTCATCTCCTATAACAGAATCGTCATCGAATAGATTTCCATCAGGGAAACCAATTTCAAGTGAGAATCCTGACATGTCCAAAGTACCGAAAACTTCGCTAAATTCCTCATTACTACTCAATGCGGAAGTGCCATCCTCGATCATCGCTTGAATATCATTCTCCAGCTTTGATGTAAAGTAGGTTAACCCTGTTGCATTGTCGTTTGAAATTGGCAAACTCTGATCACAGTAGCTTTTACCATTCTTGCAAATTTCAAAAGGAATTTCCAAGGGATCCCCTCTGGATCCAACATCCAGAATCACCCTGAGTAAATCAGATGGTAGAACTTCCAGGCCTAAAGTAGTAGTATCACTGTTCAGTGAATCAAATAATGATTCAGGTACGGCAATTCTGTGCACAGCAAGGTCAATAGTGAGCTCGAACTCAACAGTCACTCCCTTACTAATCGGCAAACTCGCGAAAGACAGCTTCTTGACGTCCAACTCTACATCCGCATACGCACAAGTCTTCAAGGAAGAAGCGCAAACTCGGTCTTCACTCAAATCATTACACTCATCCGCACTTGTCTCGGAGCAAATAGCATGTTGCCATGAGAATGAATCGGATCCTGCTAGGCTAATAGAACCGTCATGTGCGCCCGAAACTCGATATGATAGCTCGATGGTACTACCTCCGTCGGCAGTTGAAGCCCAAGAAGGAAGGACGATCGCCATAGTCAAATCTGCACTGACTCCTACCGGCAGCATACCCCCTACGAAACTCTCGATTGTATCATCGCTTAGAACTGTAGAGAACTCTAGACCGGAATTCAGAAGCTTGCCAAGATCATCACCGGTTACGGAGTTCAAGAAACCAACATCTGCCCCAAGATTGCCTCCTAGGAGATCAGCTAGGCTAAATGGGAATGTATGACTGGTCGAGGTCATATATACTGGATAATTGTCTTCCATAGCCAACGCCCCTTCTAGGCAGAAATGAACTCCCCTCATACAGCCCATACTATGCGTATAGTTCAGTCCGCCAACGTCCTGGGGTGATTGAGAATTAGAAATCCACTTGAACGGCCCCATCTGTACATTCAATCCAGGTTTAGAATTTGCAACAGCCTGTCCTATATCGCCCACAGGGATTTTTTGGGACATCTCGGAAAGATCTAGCAGACCTGTGTGATAGGCCATCCTGATTCCGTCAGAGGTAATGAATGGAATAGTAGCCTTGTCTTTGTCCATCAGTGGTTTGACTCCCCAGCTATCCAGGGTGCTAGTCTGAATTTGATAAATTCCAGCCACTACTTCAACAAAGGCATTGTTTTCATCAGACATATCCACTTCGACTCTTAGGTCCAGACTTTTTGCCTGAGAACCTATGCTCACTACACTAGTTGTGACACTCTGTCTGAATCCCATTGTCATGTCCAGATCTCCAGGCAGGTCTTCATCTAGAAGACCCGCCGAGGGCTGTCTGTTGTCAATCTCCCACAGGCCGTACTGGTAAGCCCCATCTACTGAGCCAACCTCGCTTCCACCATTTCCGCCTGCTTGAGTCACAGAGGCATATTCTGGGGGGTGAATTGCATATGTCCCCTTGTGCCCAGGACTTACTAGAACATCGAATTTGGCCGTTACTTGTGAACCCATTACAAGCATTCCTTCTAATGCCGTATTGAGATTCTCTGCATTAACTCCGCTAATTCCGTAGGTATCGCCGATATTTAATGAAATATTTACTGTAGTGGATATGCAAATAGGAGGCTCGAACGCATTTCCATCTCCATCCTGGGCAGGATCTATCGTACAATCTACTGCAGAGACTGCTCCCGATGAATCGGGAAGATAGACTCGGTCAGTCCAATCAGTCTCAGGAGTAGAAGAGCCCCCCCAACCAGAAAGGAATTGGCCGATGCTCCCATCTATTTCACTTAGGAGAGTATCTTCCACAGTGGGAGAACCAGGGTCATCAGGATCTGAGTTTTCATCGAAAGAAGACCTCAATACGTCGGCAGGAAGCCCATCACCATCGTTAATGTTGTCGAGCTCTAAATTCGAACCTAGACCATCGAATAACCCCATCCCGGAACGATCCCACTCTCGAATCGCCCAAGAAGCTTGGAACTGGATTTCAGTGGGGCTGGTCATATTGAAATTGAACATACCTTCTACCCAAGATGGAACGTTGGAGGTCCCGTCGCTGGCATCGAACCTACTGTCACATTCGCCACCGAGATAATCGTCTTGACAGATAACCATTTCATCCAGCCCGTCTTCCGAAACCACCACCGGTGAAACGACTTGAATAAGGAAGATAACCATCAGAATAGCTGAAGACTTCACACTCCTGCTAGGAGTCCTGACCTTAGCGTTCCGCTCAGTCATGGCGTAATGACTCTACGAGTCATTGTTAATGGATTCGGTGGGGGAAGTCAGAAAACAGTCCCAACCAACTCATCCGATGAAAACAGATAGACAAGTCAGACTGGCATCGACCTCTTTGAATTCCGTCATCTCAATAGTCGTGATTGAGAAGCCAGCATTCATCAAGAGTTGTCTAGTCTTCACATATCCTTCTGCCATAATTATTCTATCACCGAAGGCGATAGTGTTAGCGGCATATGCCTCTTCTTCTGGAATCCAAATTACTTCTTCTGCGAAGGAGAGATCAGCTTCTGTCAGATGGCCCCTTGCAGCAATTAGTGTACCGATCCTAGGACTAGAACAAACGGTTGTCAGGTGGAGGGTTGAACTGGGTACTTCAAGGAGTTGAACATCGATACCTATCGATCTAGCGTGTTCAGTCAGAAAAGCCGCTCCTTCCTTATTGGTTCTTGCCGATAAACCGACGAGAAAACGATCGTCGAAGAACACGACATCGCCACCGTCCATGGTAGCACCAGCCGGCATCATCTCAATCGTAAAATCATCCGAAAGAAAATCAGAAATGGAATACTGCTCCCCTTCCCTACTTGGATGGCCAGGATTTGTGATTACGACCTTGTCATCTAATACTATGGCAGTATCTTCGGTGAAGCAGCAATCCGGAAAACCTTCCAATGCAGGAAGAGTGACAACCTCAGCTCCATGAGCCCTTAAGGCCGCGAAATAAGCTTCCTGAGCACCAACGGCCTTATCGTAATTCGGCGTTCTCGAACCAAGGAACTCCGATACCGCCTTTGCGTAGTCAGGCGATACCTCTCGTGTCAGAGCGCGACCCCTGCTCCTATCGAATGTTCCCGGCACGAAACCCCCTCATGATCCTCATTCATAACCATTAGCAAAACGGAATTATGATTCCTAAATGCGGAAATTGCATACATACCCATTATGGACGGCCACGTCCTCAAAAAACACGATGGAGACATCCGCATGAAGAATATGGACGAACTCCTGGAGGCGCGAAATCTCCACATCAGCGAGGCATTATCCTTGGCTCATGGAAAACCTCTTCACATCGTAAAAGGGGAGATGCAGTATCTTCATTCGGCTGATGGAACAAGATATCTCGATCTTGTAAATAACGTATCGCATGTAGGACACTGCCACCCACATGTTGTACAGGAAGGCCAGATTCAGATGGGTATCCTAAACACGAACAGTAGATACGTATATTCTGGTTTAACCGACTATATATCCAGAATAGCATCCACGCTGCCTGAGATTCTTAGCGTAGGCTTCCTAGTCAACTCCGGATCAGAAGCCAACGAGCTAGCGGTTAGACTCGCAAGAGCGCATACCGGCAATTTCGATATGGCAGTAATCGAAGGAGCATACCACGGCCATACCGGGATGCTAATCGAACTCAGCCCCTACAAATTTAGGGGCCTTGGCGGCAAGGGCAAGTCTGAGAAATGGGTCAATGTCTTGCCCATTCCAGACACATACAGGAGAGCGAAAACAAATTTCGCTGAGGAAGCGATTGCACATCTGAACCAATGTGGTCCACTGGCCGGCGTTTTAATCGAGTCTATGCTATCATGTGCAGGACAGATTCCACTTCCCAGTGGATATCTCCCTACATTAGCAAAAGAAATTAGAGACAAAGGGGGGCTTTTAATCGCTGATGAGGTACAAGTCGGCTTCGGAAGGACAGGCTCAAACATGTGGGCATTCCAAGATAGCGAAGTCATTCCAGACATTGTTGTGATGGGTAAGCCTATGGGCAATGGGCACCCGATGGCAGCGGTTTTTACCACGAATGCAATTGCATCCTCTTTTGGAGGAATGGAGTTCTTTAGCACATTTGGTGGAAACCCCGTATCCTGCGCTATAGGGATGGCGGTATTGGATGTAATAGAAGAAGAAGAGCTCGTAACCAAAGCAAGACTTCTAGGGGATAGAATGATTTCAGGACTGGAATCTCTCAAGAACGACTACGAACTAATCGGAGACATCCGTGGAAAGGGGCTTTTTCTAGGCATGGAATTAGTAAGGAGCCGGGCCACTCTTCAACCCGCCCCTAGAGAAGCGACAATGCTAGTAGACAATATGAGGGATATGGGGGTGTTATTGAGTACCGACGGCCCACTTCACAACGTAATCAAGATTAAACCGCCTATGGTTCTCATCGAAGAAGATATAGACGAGACACTGTCAAAGTTAGATTTCTGTCTAGCATCTCTCTGAAAAAACATTACACTTGCAGAACCTTTTGCGACCTTTTTCAGGGAATATCGAGCATTTGAGGACCATTTTCATATGGTTTTGCAATCTCATTTGCATGTAGGTGAATATGAATGGAGCCAAGTAAGATAGGAAAAACTGAGCAGAACAGACAGAAAGTAACGATAGGGGTAATTGCCCTCTCAATGGCTTCTCTTCTAGCCGGCGCTTCGGTCGCGGCGACTCTAGAAGAGTATGCAGCACCAGTATACGCAGAGACAGATCCCTTCGAAGGCGCGGTAGACGATCTGACTGGAGAGGACACTTGGCAGGAGAAGGAAATGGACGCCAAACCAATGGGCAAGCACATCAGGAAGGCAATGAAGAGTAGAATGAGTGATAGGATGGAGGACAGGACAGAACACCTGGAAAAGAGGATCGAAATCGACTCCAATCTAATCATAGCTTTCCAGTACTGCTTTGATAGCTATGGCTGTTCAGCCGATAATGAAACACTACTGGGGATGATTGACAAACTCACTTTGGCAGTTAATGGTATGCAGGCAAAGGTAGAAGACAACCACTCGATGGATTACAAAGACGATACCGATAAGTCTGAGGCGCTGCACTCCAGCCAGGAAGCATGTGAGGAAGTTGGTGGTACTTGGAACACTGACGATCAGAAGGGCGATTACTGCACCTTCTCTGAGGGATTCAAGGACTGGGAGGAGAGGAAGGATTGGGATAAAACCGAAATGGTAGAGTTCGCTGAAGAGAAGCAGACACAACTCAGGGCAGCCCTAACAGCCATATCCTTCTGTATTGACTACTCAGACTGCTCAGCTGACTCAGAGATAATTGGGGAAGCTCTTGAGCGTATGATTTCTCGAGCAGACCATCACAAGGATTGTGCAGACGACGGAAGGTGTGATCGTGACCGTGACAAGAGGAAGGGACTCCGAGGTCGAATTGGTGGAGCTATCTGCAAGATGATGGATAGTTGTGAGAAACGTGGTGAAGCCCTTTCAGAACCATACTCGACAGAGATCACTCAGGAAATGTGTGAGTCTAGGATGGGAGTTTGGACAGAGGCTACTGACCGTGGTGACTCTGTGTTCTATTGTGATTGGAGCGAGGCCGAAGAGCCAGAAAGAGATGACGATTCTGAGGAAGATGATAGAGCCGACGACCAAGAGACATCTCAGAACCAAGAGTAATGCGAGGCTAATGGCGGAACATGGTATGGGGACAGTCAGTATTGCCATACCGAGTGACTAAATGAAGTGAGCAGACCTTCAGTCAACGCACCGAGACGCCCAACATTCACATCTACGCCACTATTGCGTCAGTTATGGGCAACCCCTCTGGTGATGATTTGGAAGTGCCAATGGATAGAGTAGCCAAAATAACACTCTCTCTTGGTGGATTCATGCTAGCTCTTCTCATTGCTGCCCCATTCACATTTGAACCAACCTCATCTGGATACTTGGCCTCTTACCTAATTTACTCTCTATTCCTAACAAGCATCGGAGTAATTATCGGAGTTTCCCTAATGTGGCTTAACGACCCCCGGAGAAACGTCAGAATAGAAGATAGCCACCATGAAACAAGAAAGCCGATGCTATCGGAGGCCCAGCAGAAGGTTATTGACGTCCTTCATGAGAACAATGGGTCCATGTGGCAGGCAGAGCTAGTGAACAGGACAGGATTCACTGATTCAAAGGCAAGCAGGCTGCTATCCCGAATGGAGGCAGAAGGCCGCATCAGGAGAATTAGAGATGGTATGGGCAAGAAAGTAGAGTTAATGGAGGTGGTTTTCTGAAATCAGAAATAGATAGAGACAGAATGATGACTTTCATTATCACACTAGCAGTGATAATTCTCGCTATCTCACTTACCGCTCTCTTGTCGATGGAGAACTCACTCGAAGAAGGAAGAGGACCTCAGGTGGACATGCTGTTCATGACTATTCCACTGATGATTCTGATCGCAGCACTAATGCTCCTGATGGTAAACAGATACGGAAGAGGGCCAAAACAACTCGCTTCGAATCGCTATTCAATGATAGCACTAATGATGGCGATGTTCATCACTGGAATGCTTATTGAACCAGTCATCCCGCGTCTACCTCAGCCATCAGACGATACGATAGGACTAATTTTCGTAATGGTTCCGATATTACTTATTGTCCTAATGATATCCCCGATGGGCCACAAAAATATGGATGAAGAGGAATAGGATGAATCAGTCCCACAGAGATCTCATCTTGGAAGGAACTCTCCAGGAAACGCTGGATAAGGGAAACTCGGTTTGGATAGTGGGAGATATCCATGGTTACCTGGAGGAATTCCAGCAACTCCTGGTAAAACTAGACCTCTCTGATGACGACGCAGTCCTTTGTTTAGGGGATTTAATAGACAGAGGACCGGATAGCCAAGGGGTTCTTTCTATGGTCAGAGACAGCAAACGCATATTCTCAATTATGGGAAATCATGAACATATAATGTCCCAGGCACTGTCTAGGAGAGGTTATCGTAATGATTTCTGGATCAACAAGATTGGAGGTATGGCAACTCTAGAATCTATGGGAGAGACAGAGAGGGAACAGAGAGAAACAGCCACCAAATGGCTCGAATTCATAGATAAACTACCTACTGAGGTTATCCTTGATCGCTTCCGCTTCGCTCACTCCGGATACAGCTTGGAATTCCCATTGGATCAGCAAACTAACGAGCAGCGATTGAGGTCGCGAGAAGTATTCCGAGCAAACACCCCCCCGGATCCAACAAGACAGATAGTTGCTGGACACACCCCGGTTCAGATGCTCTCAAAATTCGATGTGGAACCCCCGCCTAGTGGAGTATGGAGAAGCCCAGTTAGCTTGAAAGACGGCAGAGCCTCTGTTGTATTGATAGATACAGGAATCGTTCTTAGGGATCCTAACCACAGACCGAGAATCTCCGCTTACGAACTCCAGACGCAGAGAGTAGAAGAGGTAGAAAGGATAAATCAGATTCTGACCTGAACAAAGTCACCTTTTACTCTAGTTTCGTAAATCGGGAGATCCTTCTTCTTGGATAGCTTTCCAACTACTTTTCCATATGCCGGAAAAATCGGGAATGGAGACCATTCCACAAGACTTCCATCATCTAGGCAATGAGTTGTTTGGTGTAGTGGACACCTTATGCACCCATCCTTCACCTTTCCTCCCAGTCCCAATGGCCATCTCATGTGTCTGCATAGACCCTCAGTGGCATGGTACTTTCCTTCATATTTTACTATCATGAGGGTCTTTAGTCCTAGTGTAACCATTCTCGGCTTATCTGGCTTTAGCTTTTTGAGGCGAATTGCATTTTTCCAGTGCATCTAACTCCTCACGTTTGACATTCCACCATCTAGATGTAAGACTTGACCGGTAATATTGTCAGGGGCCGCGGTAAGTAGCCAGTGAATTGTAGAGGCTACTTCCCCAGCAGTGTTGATTCTCTTCAACGGTATCATGCCTACAGCTGCATCCTTGGATGCTTCTGAAGAGGTTATGGGTCTAGAGAGACGAGTTTCAGTAAGACCGGGGGCTACGGCATTCACTCTGATGCCCCTTTTGCTATATGTTGCAGCAGCCGATCTGACCATTGACTCAACCCCTCCCTTAGCAGCAGAAATCGCCTCATGATTTACTAGGCCCAGACTACCAGCAACGCTAGATGTGAAGACAACCCTCCCACCTCCACTCCTGAGCATTTGTTTACAAGCAACTGAAAGAGTCACGAACGCGCTAGTGAGGTTAGTTGCTATCACCTCATCAAACGCTTCTCTATTCATTGCATGCGGCGGTCTGACAGCGAAAGAGCCCACAAGATGAGCAACCCCGTCTATGGCACCATCGCCACTCGAGAGACAGGCTCTGACCGCCTCTAGAACCACACTCTCGTCATTGGCGTCTCCAACAAATACCTCTACAAACTCATCCGGGAAGCCAGATACCCTTTCCTCATCTCTTACGAGGAGGGTAACCTTACTTCCTTCATCAACCAGCTTCTTTGTGAGCAACAAACCTATGTCACTACTACCGCCTACTATTAGAAAAGACGCCATTCTATCTCCTCAGTATTATGATTCTTGTTCTTTAATCCAACCATTCAACTGTTTTTCCAATCTGACCCATAGATCATTATTCATAAAAACTAGTAACTTACTGGACTATATATACAGTAGTTTCAGATTTTTTATCAAAGACTATGCGCCCCTAATCGATTCAATTAACCTTTGACTGGTTTGCCAGCCTCCCAACCACAGAGAAATCAAAAGTAGTAATACTTGCCCAAAACCCCTCAGAACATGCCAGTGCGTTTCGTATACTCTACCATTCAGCGGAACATCATTTATCCACATATTCAGATTTGCCCAGTATAGAACTACAAGCAATATTGTTAGCCCCAAAGCCGCCTCCTTTCTGAACCAAGGCAAGGCCACCCCCAGACCAAGAAGGACTTCGAAGAAACCACTGGCATATACCCAGAAGCGCGCATTTCCAAGCAATTCAGGTACGATTGGCTCGAACCATGCCGGATCGCGGAAGTGCTGGATTCCCACCCAAGCAATCCATAGTCCATAGGGAACTGCAACTAAGTGTTCAAACCAGTCTTCCATTCTATCAGTCCGTGTTTTCACGAACTAGTGCAAGGTGAAGTGCGACCCCCACAGGCATTAGCATAACCCCGAAGAAAACAGAAACGCTGGTAATCCACCTCTCGCAATCTCTTTCCAAGCACCTTTTCCACATCCACCTCGTGACTACTATATCTCCGGCCACAAAGTGAGCCCAGGCTGCTGCTGCTCCGGCTCTGGTAGCAAGTAAATCTGCTAAGCCCTCCAAGACACCGGACGGAGCCATCGTTTCCTTTGAGAAATCAATCAGAGCCTGTGGATTGGAAGCCATCAGTGCCCACCAAATCAGGATAGGACCAAGGAAGAACCATGGACCACTCATTGCGGCATGTGTCTTCTTATGATCTGGAAACACCAGCATACCAATCCAGAAGGGGCCGACCCACATAGTGGAAAGAAAGAATGCTAAATCATATGCGTCCATATTTTCCCCTATTTCGATTTCAATTTTATCTTTGGCCTTCTAATGTCCTCGAACCAGGGGTCCATACCGTTCCAATCGGGATCAATTCCTAAGTCCGCACAAATCATCTTCGCGGAAATCCTTCCACTCTCTAGGATGGTGGGGAGGCCGCTACCGGGGTGGGTCCCTCCCCCAACAAGATACAACTTCTCCAGCTCTTCGAACTTATTCTGTGGTCTACGCCAAAGCATCTGGTCAAGTCCATGCGCCAGATTGAAAACAGCCCCTTTGTATATGTCTCGAGATGCCCAGTCATCGGGGGTTACAATAGTCTTAGAAACAATGTGATCCTTCAAATTATCGAACCCTAGATGTTCCATCTGTTTCAGTATCACATCCATGTAGTCATCCTTGATTTCGTCCCAGTCAATTCCATCATGACTTCTACTTGCTGGCACTAGGACATAGATAGTTGAGTGTCCTTCTGGAGCCATGGTTGGGTCTGTAACACAAGCGTTCTGAACATACACAGACGGGTCATCCCAGGTAACCTTGTTCTCTGTAACTTCTCTCAGATTCTTCTGATAGTCCTTGGCAGCGTAGATTTGGTGATGGGGCGTATCGTATAATTTATCGATTCCGAGGTATAGCATGTATGTAGAGCATGAGTAGGACTTTTCGTCCAACTTCTTGTCCGACCACTTCTTCCGTAGATTGTCAGGAATTAGTCCCTTCATCCCAGTTGCAAAGTCTACATTCATCACATACCTATCTGCTGAGTAAGTGCCTTGGTTTGTCTTCGCACCGACTACAGTCTTGCCCTCGAAAATAAACTCACTAACAGGCTCATTGAGTCGGATTTGAACTCCTAACTCTCTGGCAATTTCTCCCATACGATTAGTTATAGTTCCAAGTCCACCCTCTGCATGGAAGACCCCATGCTCGTACTCTAGGTAAGCGAGAATGGTGAATAGACTGGGAGCATGGAACGGGCTCATACCAAGATACTTGGTCTGGAAAGACATTGCAAGCTGCATTCTCTCATCAGGAAACATCCTCGCTAGATCAGATGCAACCGATCTCCAAGGCCTCAGAACCTTAGCTACTCTTAATGCTCTCCTGCTAACAAGATCCAGAGGACCTCTCCATGGGGTGTTTAGACATCTCTTGGAGAGCTCCATCTTAGTCCTGTTATCCTCTATGTATCTTCTAAATCCGTTAGCGTTTTCTTCTCCACAGAGGTCAGAAATCTGTGAAACCATGTCTTCTAGATCCGTAGTTGCATTCAAGCTTCCACCAGCCCCGAATACAAGACGATAGTTTGGATCCAGTGGTATTAGCCCTAGATCTTCATGAGCATCCTTCCCGATAGCGGCGAAAATCTCCTCTGCGATTTCGGGATAGTGGAAGAATGTAGGACCATTATCGTACTTGTAGCCATCCTTTTCGAAGACCCTCGTCCTTCCTCCTACCCCGTCTGACTTCTCAAGAATCGTTACACTCACTCCGGCCTTTGCCAGAAGCATAGCACAGGCAAGACCCCCCGGGCCAGCACCGACGATTAGTACATCACTATGCGACTCCATGTGCTCACTCCATCTTCAGGCCATGCCTGAACTCAACTAGCGACGGGCCCATCTCAGCAATCAACTTGACCTCTGGATGAGTTCGAATTACCAATCCATCCATATACATCAAAGAGCGTATGATGGGAAAGGCCTCCTCCCCGAAGTCAGCTCCAGCGTCTTCCACGGCCGTGCGCACGGTTTTCATCATGAGATCGGTGAGACTCTGTTCTCCGACGCTCTTTTCACCGAACCCTGCATAAATTTCGGACATTTTCGATTTGAATCTAGAGACTCTTTCTTCACTTGGCCTATCTTGGGCCAACCCTAGTAGCGCCTCAAATGCGAGGTCTAACTCGTTTTTTGATAAGCCTTCGAAAAACTCGAATAGAGGTAGGCTGACATTACGCGGAGCGTCGCATATAGCTCCATTGTCTATGAAAACGAAGTCACCCGAGTCGTCAATCATACAGTTTCCTGGATGTAAATCACCATGGAAAGTGCCTACTCCAAACATGTACGCGCCATGAATCCTAAACAGCTCTATGAGATAATTCCAGGACAAATCCTCATCCACTATCTTCTCCTCCAGAGTTTTCCCTTTTACGAACTCGGAAACCAGCACATGTTCGTTAGATAATTCTGGGTAGTATTTGGGAAACCTCAACTTTGGCATAGGGAAGTCGTCAGCGAGATCTACTTTGATTTTCATCAGGTCTTCGCCTCCTTTTATTTCATTACGCAAGTCCAACTCTCTGGTTGTATAATCCTCCACGTGCCTAAGAAGAGCGACCGGATTACCCACTTTTCTGAGCTTTGGGGATAGAGCAATCGCTATCTTCATCATCCTCACCATCCTCTTGACATCTCTCTGAAATTTCTCTTTATGATCGGCCTTGACAACCTTCACCACAACATCCTCCCCAGTTACAAGCTTGGCTTTGTGAACCTGACCTACCGAAGCTGCAGCAAGCGGCTCTTCATCGAACCATGAGATCGAACCACTAAACGATTGAGGCGCTCTCTCGTCCAGAATCCTTTGAACATCCTCACTTGGTATTGTGGAAGCATTCCTGTACATCTTTTGTAACTGTCTACACTTCTCGATGCTGAGCATGTCAGGCCTTAGCGCAAAAATCTGAGTCAGCTTCACAGCCAGCAGGCC
>MDSZ01076833.1_pt1 | contig 18929 bp, 16 predicted proteins | sample 811201 | NCBI WGS metagenome assembly MDSZ01 (sample SAMN05326647, study PRJNA326480) | marine metagenome | isolation source: seawater | place: Indian Ocean: North | collected 2010
ATTAAAATATCTTAAGATATAATTAATTCCGAAACCTAGAATTATTAAAAACTGAGGAAATAAAAATATCGTATGTCGACTTGCTTTAAATGGAAACTTACCAAAAAAATTTAATATTAAGTAAATCAAAATACTTAAAACACAAAATGAAATAATAATATTATTTTTTTTTAATATTTTAAAAAAAAAAATACAAAATGTAGAAAAAAATACAAAGAATAATAAAATTAGATGAATATCAAATTTAATAGTTGAGTATAAAGGATGAAAATTAGATATAAATATAAAGTAGATTCTTTCCAAAGTATTATATATTAAGTCAAAATTTAATCCTATTTGCAAGAAATCGTCTCTGGCACCTTCAGACTGTTTTTGTAAAATAATTAAAAAGCCCGGAATAGTCGAAAATAGATATATAATAAAATAAGTAAAAATTTTTATTTTTTTCGAAAAATATATTATTAATAAATAGAATAATAAGCTTAAAAATAATAAAGACCAATTGAAATAAAAAAAAATAATATTTAATAGTAAAGATAATATTAAAAAATAATTTTTTAAATATTTTGAATTATAAAAATATAATAAATAGATTAATGAAACCGATGCCAAACTACTTATCCCCCATGGTATTGACTGCAGTTCATAAGAATTAATCATGTGTGAAAATGATGCTAAACTCAATAAAAGTATCAAAGTTTCTTTTTCTGTGAATATTTTGGACAATATTTTAAATAATAAAAATACTGATAAAATTGAAAAAAATAAAAAAGGGATTCTGGAATTAAATAATTTTTTTTCAAAATTGCTTGTATTTTCAATAAATAAATTAGAAAAAAAAAAATTTATTGGAGCGTAATTTACATTAAAAGACATTTTCAACGAGTATAAGAAAATATTTTCATTAATATCGCTCGTTTTGAGGGTAATTTTTTTACAAAACGAATTGAATATTGGTAATTTTATGACTTTATTTTCCCTATTAATACTTGCTTTCTTTGAACATTCATTATTTCCTGAAAAAACAATATTATATTTTTCTATTTTTGAGTAATAATTTAATTTATTTGTTAGACTTAATGTTTCATCAAATTGAACGAAGTAGGGTTTATAAATTATTGAGATTTTAATTATTATTGCAATTAAAATAATTAAATAACAAGAATATTTTACTATATTTGATTTAAAATCCATTAATAATAATTTGTTCTATTAAATACTGACATTCCTTTAACATATTTGCTATTTCTCTTTGTTACTAAAGGAATATTTTTTAGTATTTTTTTATAATTATTAATATAATTTTCCTTACATTTAATTTCTATTACACATTTATCATCCTTTACCCAATTACCAAACTTGGTATTAAATAATTTATACTTAATTGAGCTGTCAAAAGTTATTCTTAAATTATTATCATATTTGAAATATTCTCTTTCATAATTAGTTATTAAAATTGGTTTCAAAATTTTATTTATCTTTTTTATAAATATTTGATTAAAAGACTTTTTGCTAAAATACTTAGAGAATATTGATTTCTTATTAAATAAATATTCTATGTCTTGTTCTTTAATTTCACTTTTTAAATTTATACTAGTTTTTGACGTTAATTTATTTAATTTTTTTTTTATTTCGAATTTTGAAATTTTAATATTTTCAAAACTTTGATACCACCTTAATCTGTATTTCTCCCTTTCAGATATACCTGTAATATTATCAAATAATGAATTTAAATTTTTGTCATCAAAGTATAATGAATATACTTTTCTTGATTTATGCTCTCTGAAAATTTTTAAATTTTTAATAAAACTTGAATATACTTTTGAAAAGTCTCGAGAATATACTTCATATTTTATTTCAAACCTTTTTTCCATTAATTATATAATTGTTTAACATTGATTATTTCAGAATTAATTTTTTTATTGTTTATGTAAGCTAAGTTACCTTCCTGTATTATTATTTTCAAATTTTGATTATCACTAGAAATATCAGTTACACTTTTATCGAAAAAAGTTTTTTTATTGTAGCTCATTATATCTGCCAACCCTGATTTATATATTTCATTTTTTTCTATTTTTGCTTTTGATCCATCTTTTATTGCAATTCCAATATTGGAATTTAAAATTTTATTTTCTATAATATTTGTTTTAGAATTTTCTCCTATAGATATAGCTTTATCAAAAATTTCCTCAAAATAATTATTTTCAATTGATGTTTCAGACCCAGAAGTATCAAAACCATCTCCGTTTACTAATTTGAATGATGAATTTTTTATAGTGCCACTTCCAAAATCAATGTCTATGGCATCTGAATTTACATTTATAAACTCTGAATTGAATATTTTAAATTTACTATAAATTATATTAATGAAATCTTCTGATATATTTGTTTTAAATTCTGAATCTGTGATTAAAACATCAGATTTATAAAAATTTATTGAACCTGTAATATGTCTTTCTTTATCTTTATATTCGTTAAGATTTTGAAATATTGTGTTCTGAATTATTGATTCCTTTCCTATTTTGTTAGAATCTAATACAAGTATTCCATTCCAGTTGTAATCAGATGTCATTATTATAGGATTATTCTTTTCTCCTAGTAAATTAATAGATCCATTTTCCACTCTTATATAAGTATCTTTACTAAAATTTAATGTTGTGCCAGGATCTACTACCAAAGTATAACCCACTGGTAAAATTAACGGGTTTAAAATATTCCAATTGCCGGCCTTAATTTTAATTAATTTTTTGTCATGAATTATATCTGTATATTCTGTTTTAAAGAAAATATCTTCTCTATCTAGTTTATCAAAAACTTTATTTTCTACGATCCCATAATAATAAAATTTTTCTTCATTGATCTTATATTCAATTACAAAATTATCACCTTCCTCCGATTTAAAAAATTCAAACTTCACTTGGCTCAATTTTGGGTAAAATGATCCATCTATATCTTGGTTAATTATTAATTCGTTGTATTTACAATTTTCATTGATACTTACTGATTTATTTCTTATTTCAAAACAATTTTGATCGTTGCTAGTTAGCATTTTTGTTAAAGTCACATTGAATGGTGATAAATTTTTTACATGTTTTATTCCAGAGTCAAAAGATCTTATATGAATATGATTTCTCATGTACTTTAAATATCTATCTAAATCTTCGTTAAAATTATCTAGATCCTCATTATTTGAAATTATATTTTGATCATCTTTTATAATTAATTTAAATATATTCTTGTCGTAAGATTTCATTTTTTCTAAATTTCTTTTTATTTTCTTTAGATCAATTTGTTTTCTACATATTGTTAATCCCACTTTACAGATTTCATCTACTTTTTTATTAAACTTGCTAAAATTATTATCAAGATTAAGTAATTCCCTTGAATAAAAATATTGGAAATCTTCGTTTTGTATTCCTAATTTAATAATCTTCGGCATGTAAAAGTATACAATTTTGTATAAATCAATTTTAAAGTCCTCAATAAAATTTTTATAATTTCCAAACATATATGAGTGATCTGTGGGGATTAGATCTAGTTTCGCAGTGAATGGATTAATATAAAATCTCATATTATTGCTATTTAATGAATGACTATCTCCAAAAACAAACGAACTAGCTATTACTTTTGCTAGCTGCTCCAAATTTAAATATTTACCTATATTTTGATAGTTAATTTCATTGTAATATAATTTTTCATTTAAGTTTTTAAATTTTGATATTCTATAAAATCTTCTTAAACTAGAATTTTTCTTTCTATTAAAAGTATTTACTTCAAAAACTCCTTGAAATTTTGATATATTTTTAGCGTTATTTAGATTGAATTCTTTGTCTAACTTATTGTTATTAACTTCTTCAATTTGTTTAAAAAATTTCCAATTTTCTTCATTTGTTAATTTTATAACTGGAGAATCTATATACCTCCTTCTTTCCAAATAAGGACCCGAGTATTGTTCCTCAGCCAACATTATCCCCCAGTTTTCACCGTTCAAAATTACTTTAAATGTTTTATAATCAGCAATTAAATTAAGATTTTGTAATTTTAAGGACTCAGAAACTAATTCTGTATAAGGAAAATTTCTAGCCTGATGTTGAGTAATAGAGAATTCTCTCATACCCATTATAGTTTCACCTTCTTGAAGTTCTATTCTTAAGCTAAATTGTTTAGACCAAGACCAGTGCATTTCTAAATCACCCTTAAGACGAATACGAGCATCATATTCTTTATTATTAAAAATTATTTTTGCTGAAACCTTTTGAGGATTAAATAAAATTGATTTTTTTAAAGCATTATTTTTATCATTTATTATTTTAGATAGATTCTGAAAATCTACATTTATTTTTAACAAAGGGTAATTCCTATTTATTTTATGTATTTCTTTAAAAGTATCGAATATCCCTTTTATAGTCTCTTTTACTGATGTATTCCCTGATTTGAGTAAAATTGGTTGAAGTGTTAAAATTCTAAAATCTTGTTCAAGATTTCTTTTTACTCCTGGCAACAAAATTAATAAGTTTATTAAAAAAATAATTAATATTAGAACACTTAAATAAAATAGAAATCTTTTTTTTTTGTTATATTTTAAAATCACTATTAAAATTGAGACGAATTCTCAAAAAAAGAAATATTGGAATTTTTATATATATTTTTTATTTTTTCTGAAAACATATCTATTTCTTTCACGTCTATTAAAGTAATCTCTAAAAAAATATTTACTTTTTTGTTCTCATTTCTTTCATCTATATCTATTCTAATTAAATTAGATTTTGAAAATATTTCTTTGGATAAATTTAAAATATCTTCGTTTTTAAAAATTTCATTTTTCTTTAATTCTATCTCAATTATTAAATTATGCGTTTCAGATATTTTTTTTTCTATACCTTTAGAATTATAAAAAATTACTAAAATTAGTAGTATAAATATTGCTAAAGTTGTAACAATTTGGTTAGCACCAAATCCAATCCCCAAACCTATTGAAATAAACAAATAAATTAATTCCTCAGGTTCTTTAATCGGAGTTCTAAATCTAACTATTGAGAGTGCGCCCACCAAGCCAAGAGATAAAGCTATTGAGGATTTTACGATAATAATAACCAAAAATGTTGCTCCCGATAATAAAGGAAATAAATGAGCAAACTGAAGTCTGCTAGATATTGATCTTGAAAAGTTTTGATAAGTTATTTTAAGTATATAAGAACAAAAAATACATAATATAAATCCCACCAAAATTGTAAAAATGGTTTGATTTTGCTGCATCGCAATACTTTCTAGTAGCGGTTTAATTTGATCTCCCATATTTATTAATTGTTTAATCTATTAAGATATTATTTTCTAGATGAATTTTTTCTATTAAAACTGGGTTATTTTTTAATCTTTGTAAATTTACATTTTTTATTACAATTTTTTTTTCTTTTTCTATATTTATGTTAAAATCTTTATATTCAGTTTTTACTCCAGCCTTTTTGTATAAACTCTCAATTTTCTTAATAAAACTTCCAAAATCTTTTACTTTAAAAATTTTGAAAGCAAAATTAAATCTCTTTGTAAGAATCTTAGGATTATGAGAGTTTTTTATATTTAAAAAATTAAATTTTAAGATTTTTAAAAAATTTAATGAAACTGCAAAACCATGATCAATATTGTAATAAAAAGTAAAAGGATATGAAAGAGCATGAGGAGCATTTGTTTTAGCAATATTTATTGCTTTTCCAGAATAATAAGCTGCTAATGCCATTTTCTTGGAGGTATTATAATTTGGTTTATTTACATGTTTTACCATATAAGCTAAAGCTAATTTTAACGATTTTTTTGAATATTCAATGCTTATCCTGTTAGAATTCATTGAGAAAATTGACTCTAAAGCTTGATTGAATGCATCTACACCTGAGCTTGAGCGATTAATCTTCTTACAGTTTATTAACACTTTAGGTAAATAAATAATCTTATCTACAATGTTCTTTTTATTATCGTAAGACATTTTAATATTTTTGAAGTATATAGCGCTAAATGTTGTAGCCTCCGAACCAGAACCTGCAGTGGTTGGAAATAAAAATAACTTTAACTTGTTAGAATTATTTAAAATAATATTATTTTTTATAATTTTTTCTGAATCCTTTGTCTTAAATAAATTTTTGACTAATTTAGAATAATCTAATACACAGCCCCCACCAATTCCAAAAATAAAATCAGGATTAAATCTATTTATATTTTTCAAAATTTTTTTAAGTTCACTAAATTGAGGAATGTATTCTTCTTTAAAATAAAAAAAACAAATATTATCTTTTACAATATTATTAAAATACGATTTTGCTGAAGATTTATAAAACGAGTTTTTTCCAGTTATAAAAAAAATTTTCTTATTTTTTATTATTTTATTTTTGTAATTAATCATCTATAATATAAACTGATTTTTTATACTTATAAAATTTTCAGGTCTAGGTAACTTTTGAATTTCATTTGCAATTCTACAATCGAAAAATATAGATTTATTGTTATTTTGAATATTTTTAAAGTTTATACTCAAATCTCTTTTGTTACTGCAATATAAATATTTATTGAAACCAAATAACTTACTCAGCTTATTTAATTTCAAGTTTTCTATGTTAGTTTTTTGACCACCAACAGAGTCATGACATTGATTATTAAATAAAATATAGATTAAGTTATTTTTATAAGATGTATTCATAATAATAGATCCAAGATGCATCAAAAAAGAACCATCACCATCTATACATATTACTTTCTTATTTTTTTTTAAATGTGAAAAAATATTGGACATTGCATAAGTATGTCCCATTCCACCAACTAAATAAAAACATTTAATATTTTTATTTTTATTTACATTTTTATAATTATATAAACTTCTACTATTAAAACCAGTTGATCCAAAAATATATGCTTTGCCTTTTATATTTTTATATATCTCATTAAAAACATCATCTTTTTGAAGTATATATTTATTTTTTTTTATTTTACTTTCACCTGATATTGTATCTTTTTTAAATAGTATGCATTGTGGTATATTTTTTTTTACTAAACTTATAGCTTGAGAGATTTTGCCCAGATCTTCATTTTTATTTATCTCGTGAAATTGAATATCTAGAAGTTTTAGTAATCTTTTTGTTATAATTCCATTTGGTATATGTTGTGCTTCATCTTTAATGCTAGGAGCTCCCCTCCAACCTATAAAATATAAAAATGCAGTCGAATAAATTTTTTTATTTGTCAATGAAATGATAGGATTTACTGCATTTCCCAATCCAGAATTTTGAAAATAAATTAAAGGTATTTTTTTTGTTGCTAAATTATACCCAATGCCTGCCGCTACAGCGGTTCCTTCATTAGGAACTATTATATGCTTGAAATAATTATCTGAAGATATTTGATTTGTTAAATTTTTCAAAACACTATCAGGAACACCAGTTACAAATTTTATTTTATTTTTTTTCAATATTTTTATAATTTTTTTTGCGTCGAGCATTAACTTTTAATTATTTAATATAACTTATAATATCTTTTATTTTTGAAATTGAATGTTCCGAGGTTGATGCGCTATTTGATTTCAAAATTTTACTTGCTGTTTTGTACATAGCTCTGTGAGATGCTCTCATAAGTTGATTAGCATAAATTACTATTTTTATATTATTTTTTATTAATTCGCTTTCTTTTACATATGAATATGACGAAGGTACAGCTACAATTGGTTTAAAGTACTTGCTGTTTGAAAATTTTTTAGAAAATGATTTTATTTCATTAAATGTTTTTTTGTTTGAATGAATTAAAATCAAATCTGCTCCAGCTTTAGAATATTCTTCTGCACGCTTTAATGCATCACTCAAGCCTTTTCCTGTAATCAAACTTTCTATTCTTGCAATGATTAAAAAGTCTTTAGAAAAAGTAGATTCCTTAGCTTTCTCAATTTTTCTGCAAAAATTTATTATCTTATCTTGTTTTGTATTTTTTTGATTTTTGAAAAGAGAATTTTTTTTAAGGCCTATTTTATCTTCTATTGCTACAGCAGAAACCCCAAGTCTCTCCAACGATCTTATCAAAAATTTTATATGTTCTATTTTTCCACCATTATCCGCGTCAAAAATTAAAGGCTTTGAGGTTGACTCAAATATATCATTTAACATGTTGAATCTTGCAGTATAGTCTACTGACTGATTATCTGGCTTACCTCTCAAAAGAGAGTCAGTCAAACTAGATGACCATAAAGCATCAAATGATATGAATTGATTATTTTGTATAAATTCAAGTTTATCTGTAATTAAAGCACTTAGAGCACTATGGGTTTCTATGGTCCTAACAATACTCTTTGAGTTAATAAGTCTGCTAAGTTTACTTACTCTAAGATCTGGTGTTGAATAATTTTTAAATTTAGACTTGATTACTGAAATTTTTGGATCTCTTTCATATTTAAATTCAATTAGTTTACCCGACCATTTCCTCAAAGTTTTTATTACTTTCAATCTAGTATATTTTTGTATCCCTTCTTTCCAGTCATCTCCATGAATAACATAGTCTGGTCTCAAATTTTCTAAATTTTTTGTGTAGTCCAATGTTTCTTGCTTGATTATATTTTTGATGTTTTTTAAAGACTTGAACATATCAAATCTTTTTTTGAAATCATAATTAGGTAAAGATTTATATTGACAAATAGCTTCATCTGTCAAAATGCCTACGGTAACCTCGCCTAGATTTTTTGCTTTATTTATTAATTTCAAATGTGCGTCTAATATTATATCTGTCGAAAAGGCTAAATAAACTTTCTTTTTCATCATAAATGTTTATATATGATTTTACAAATGTATCAAAGAAATAACCTGAATTTAGACAAAAATTCAAAAGACCAACTTGATTATTTTCTAAACAAAAATATTTCCGGAGCTAAAAAATTAAAAAAAAATTTAGTTCAAAAATATTTAACGAAAAAAAATTATTTTTTCATATATGAAGCAAATATTAATTCAAAAAAAGACTTTGAGAAAAAATTAAAACTAATTTCAAGGTTGTTTGGAAAACTAGTTGGCCAGAATTCAAAGGGTCAAAAAATTGTTAAAATTAAACCAAAAAACGTTAAAAATAACAAAATTAATTTAAAAAATAAACTAAGATATCATCAGACAAATACAGGAGGATCAATTCATACAGATGGACCGCAGTTAGATAAATCACCTAAATTCTTGATTATGGGATGCTATAATCAATCAAAAAATGGTGGTGAAAGTGTGATAGTTAATGGAAAAAAAATTTATAACAAATTTAATCAGTCAACAAAGAAGACACTAAATACAAATTTTTTTTTTGAAAAAAGAGGATTTGGAAAAAAAATTTTGAAAAAACCTATTTTTAAAGTATCAAAAAAAATATTTATATTTAGATATTTAAGAGAATATTTAATAAAAGCCTATGAAATGAAAAATATTTCTTTAGAAAAAGAAAAAAAAAAAGTTATTGAAATACTAGATAAAAGTCTGAATAATAAAAGTAACCAAATAAGTTTTAAGCTCAAGAAAAAACAAATTATTGTAATAAATAATCATATATGTGCACATGGTAGAAAAAAATTCACGATAGAAAAAGATAGTCCTAGATTGCTATATAGATTATGGGCTCAGTAGACTTAACAAAATATTTTATTTTAATATTATCTGCTGGCATAGGTAAAAGAATGGGAACCTTTGGTAAAAATCTACCAAAAGCCATATTAAAAAAAAACAATAAAACTTTAATATCAAGTATTATTTCCAAATTATCGAAAAATAAATTAAAAAAAATTCATGTAATAACTGGATATAAAAATCATCTAATAATTAAAGAACTCGCTAATTTAAATATTAAATTCAAATGTATTTTTAATAAAAATTTCAAAAATTATGGATCCATATATTCCTGGTATTTATCTCAAAAGGATTGGAGAAAGGAAAAAAAAAATTTTATTTTATTGCATTCAGATCTATTTTTTGATGAAAAATTTTTAGTAAATATTTTTAAATCAAAAAAAAAAAACATTATTGGAATAAGAAAATTCCAAATCTCACAATATCATAAAAAAAATCTTTATGTTTGTTCAAATAAAAAAAATATAGTTACTAAAATTGCTTATGGAAGAAACTTGAATAAAAAAGAAATTACTGGTCAAGTCTTGTGTATAAATAAATTATCAAATTCAATGATGCATAAATTTTATAAATTTTGTAAAAAAAAGTTTGCTGAAAATAAAAAATTAAAAAAACAAACCTGGGAGCTTTTAATGAATGATTTTATAATTAAAGAAAAAAGTATTTTTTATACTTTACCTAACCAAAATTATTATTGGTTTAATATTAATACCCAAAAAGAATATTTAAAATTATTAAAATTTAAATCTAATGACTAAATTAAATTATTTTAGTAATATATTAGATAATTTCAAATTCCTTACTTTTATTTTATTAAGAAAAAAAAACAAAAAATTAATTGGTTTCGCAGACGATTATTTTGAGGGAAATACTAAACATATCTTTTTATCATTAAAGAAATATCATGAGTGTTTTTGGGTTAGTAGATTTAAAAAGACAGTGCATTTATTAAGAAAAAATAAGTTTTATTCTCTAAATTATTTCACACTGATACTCAAATTTGTAAAAGTAGACTGTTGGATAACTTCAAACTCAGGCAGAATTCCAAGCTTATTTAAAACAATAAATATCAGTACAGATCATGGTATACCTATAAAAGCATTTACAGGAAAAAAAAAGATATCTCATGTTAAAACTCTTAATAAATTTTTTCATCTCTTGCCTGGATATCAAACTTATGATTTCTACAAAAATTACTATAAAATAAATAAAAAAAAATTATTTATAACTGGTTATGCAAGAAATGATTATCTATTTAAACTCTCAAAAAAAGAAAGATTATCCTTTTTTAGAAAATTAAAGCTAAATTCTAAACACAAAACTATAATTTATGCACCTACTTGGTCTCATGACCATAAAAATCAATTTAAAAAAGGACTATTCCCTAAGAAATGGGGAGATGAATTAATTGTATTAGATCACTTAGCTAAATTTTTTAATAAAAAAAAAATTAATTTTATAATTAGATTACACAAATATCATGATGTAATATGGAATAATGATCACGACAATATTTTGAAAAAATATAGTAATATTGTTAAAGTTTCATCCTCATCTCATCCTAATTCTATAATATTTTTAAAATATACAGATTTACTAATTACTGACTATTCATCAATATACAATGACTTTTTGATTTTAAATAGACCAATAATATTTATTAAATCTTTAAGCAAAATTTTTAACAAATTTATTTCAACAAATTTCCCAGGTCCAAGTGTTACTAGCATTAAAGATCTTAAAAAATTTATTTTGATTAGTATAAATAACAAGAATTTTTATAAATATAAAAGAGAGAGAGTAAAAAATTATACTCATATTAACACAAATTTAAAATTTACACAAAATTGTGTAAATACCATAAATAAAATTCTTAAAAATGAAAAATAAATTTTTAATGTCTGGTACATTGGGTGATGCTTTTATTGTGATTTTGAAGCTTTACAAAAATTATAAAAACAAAAATGTTTCATTAAATAGAATTAGTAGATGGCCTGATCAAGATAATATAATTTTGAAAATGTCAAAGTTATTTCCTTTTGTAACTTATAATATTCCATGTATTCAAATTTCTAAGATTGAAGAAACGATAGAAACTATTAAAAAGCTCAATTTGAATTATGTAAATACTTCGTGGAATGGATCTCATTTTAAAAAAGCTGAAAAAGATTTTAAAAAAATCATTGTTGAGCCTTTTCCCATACTAAATTTAAGAAAAATTAAAAAGAAAAAGAAAAAAAAAATTATTTCCATACAAGTAAATACCGGTAAAATTGGAGGCAATTGTAAAATTTTATCAAGCAAGTGGATTGTTGAAATTATAAATTTTTTCAATAAAAAAAATTATGAAATAATATTACTTGGTACTATTTTAGATAAGGAAAAATCTATTTTAAAACAATTTAAAAGTAATAAAAATATCAAGATTTTAGTTAATAAAACTACTTTTTATAAATGGTTATCAATCATAAAAAGTTCAGATTTTTTTATTTCTCCCGAGGGTTTTCCAGCTTTTTTTTCTATGAGCCAAAAAGTAAAAACTATATGCTTTTATACTGATAAACGAATATTAACACGAATTCATCCAAAATGGAAAAAATATAATTATATAAAAAGTGTTAATTGGAAAAATTTATATTCAACTATAAAAGTTATAATAGCTAGACACGTTTACAAAAGATATCCATTAATTTATCCAATAAATCCAAAAATAATATACAATTATATAAATAAAAAAATTAATAGTGAAAAAAATTTATATATCTAAACCAAAACTTTCAAAGTCCGCAAGGTTGCTGGTTAATAAAGCTATAAAAACATCTTGGATCAGCTCAATTGGCAAAAATGTAAGTTTGTTTGAAAAAAAATTTAAAAAAATTTCTGGCAAAAAGTACAATACATCGTGCTCTAGTGGATTTGCAGCTTTACACTTAGCGTTATCTGCTTTGAATATCAAAAAAGGAGATGAAGTAATTGTTCCATCATTAAGCTTTATAGCAACAGCGAATGCTGTTTACCATACTGGAGCAAAAGTTGTCTTCGCGGATATTAACAAAAGTGACTGGACTATTAATATTGCTGATTGTGAAAAAAAAATAAATAAAAAAACAAAAGCAATAATTTCAGTTCATTTGTACGGTTTCCCATGTGATATGGAAAAATTGAAAAAATTATGCGCTAAAAAAAAATTATTTTTGATCGAGGATGTTGCTGAAGCTCATGGAACCAAAATTAATAACAAGTTAGTAGGATCATTTGGGGATATAAGTTGTTATTCTTTCTATGCAAATAAAATAATTACTACTGGCGAAGGAGGAATGTGCTCTAGTGATAATAAAAAATTAATAAAAAAAATTAATATTTTAAAAGATCATGGCATCTCTAGAGATAAAACTTATTTTTCAGTTTTACCTGGTTTCAACTATAGAATGACAAATATACAAGCTTCAATTGGTTTAGAACAAATTGGAAATTTTAAAAATTTGTTAAGAGAAAAAAATAAAATTTACTTAAGATATTTAAGCAACTTAAAAAAAGAAATACAGAATAGAAGAATTTATATTCAGCAAAGTAAATTGAAAAAGGTTTCATTATCTGTATGGCTGTTTTCAATAAGTATAAAAAAAAAGTAGGCTCAATTAAAAAATTACAAAAATTATTAAAAAATAGCAAAATTGAAACAAGGCCAGTATTTTATCCAATGGAAATATTCAAATATTTAAATTACAAAAAAAAAAATAAAACTTCATACGAAATTTCTAAAACGTCGATTAGCTTACCATCAGGTTATGACTTAAATAAAAAAGATATTGATAAAATTTGCAAAATAATTAAAAAATTTGTCAATTAAATGAACATAAGTTTTATACTTCCTACCAAAACACCAACAAAGCATGACATCGACCCGATGAGAAAAATATTGAGTGAAATAAATAATAGTGATTTAAAAATATATATAAATAAATTAAATAAAGATATTACGCATTATTTTACTTGGAATGTAGGAAAAGAATTATATTACAAAGCTAAAAAAAATTATCCAAATGCAAAATTTATTAATTTAATTTGGGATATACCTGAATGGAGAATTCAAGGTAAGGATGATTATGGAAACTTGTATGATTGGACCGATTATTACATGCCATTTTTAAATGGTGCAGATTTTTTGCTTTCAGCATCAAAAAATACCCAAAAAGTAATAAAAGATAATTATAATATAAATTCTAATTTGTTTTACATGTTTTTTGATGACGAATCTTTAAATATTAAAAGTATTTATGATTATTTACCAAAATTTAAAAAAAAAAATAAATATTTTAAAATCATAGGTATTAGTAGATTAGTCCCATCAAAAAAATTTGATGTTTTGATTAAAGCAGTTTCTGAATTAGACGAAGAAATTAAAAAAAAAGTCATGTTAACATTAATTGGATCAGGTCCTGAAAAAAATAACTTAGAAAAAATTGCAAAATTAAATAACATAAAATATAAAAACTATACTAATATTTCTAAATCTCGTTTAGTTAATATTTTAAAAGAATCGAACCTTCTTGTTGCTCCATCAGTCTTAGAAGGTGACTGCGGTTGGGCACCATGTGAAGCAGTTTTTTGTGATGTTCCTGTAATTGTAGCAGATATCGAAGTTACAAGAGAATTTCTAAAAGATGGAGCAGTATATTTCAAAAAAAATAATTCTAGAGATCTTTCTGAACAAATTAAAAAATTTATTAACAATGAAATTGATAAAGAAAGTATTATTAAAGATGCTCAAAAAAATTTACAATTTTATAGGATGAAAAGTTTTAAAGAAAGACTTTTAAATTTTTTAAATGAAATTAAATATTCATGAAATACTTAATTTACTTCGACTCTACTTTAGGTAATTTTACTCATTTAATACCAAACTTAGTTTATTTAAAAAAATGTAAAATCAATTTTAAAATTTTAATTTTAGATCCAATTGTAAAAGAACTTTCTATACATCTTGGTTTTTCAAAAAATTTAATTTATTTGAGTAAAAATAAAAATTTATTATTAAAATCATATTCGATCGCTAAATTATTGGGAATTTTAAATATTCGAAAATTTGATATTTTCATTAATTTATCTCTGCATAATCAATGGAAAAACAAAATATTTAATAAATTAATTACATCTAATAAAAAATATTATTTTGTTTTTAAAAAAAGTGAAAAAAGATACAGTAACTCAAATCTTTTTTTATATAACAAGAAAAAAAGTGAAGCTATTAATTATAAAAATTTTTTTGAATTTATTTTAAATAAAAAAATTATATTTCAAATTTCTAAGAAGAAAAAAAAAACAAAAAATAATCTAATCGGTTTGCATACTGGGTCTAGTAATTCGTTAAGTTTTAAAAGATGGGATAAAAAAAATTTTATCGAATTAATTAAAAAACTAATTAATAAAAATTATAATATTTATTTATTTGGCAAAGGGGCGGAAGAAAGTAATATTAATAATGCCATTTCAAAACAAGTTAATAGTAAAAAATTAACTAACTATACAAACAAATTAAATTTAAAAAAATTAATTTTATATATTCAAAAATGTGAACTAATAATATCTAACGATAGTGGAATAATGCAGTTATCAAGCTTATATAATATCCCGACTATTGGTATTTTTGGTCCGACCAGTGAAATTAAAAACCGTCCTATAAATAAAGGATTTAAAGCATTAAGAGCTTTTTCAAATAATTATTGCAACAAATATACAAATATGGTCTGTAAGAATTGTAAACTTTATAAAAAATACAAAGTTCAAACCAAATGTTTAGAAAGAGTTACTACAAACCTAATTTATTCAAAAACTACTAAAATTTTAAATGCATAAAAGCTTAAAAAATATTTTAATTGCGTTTAAGATTTATAATAATTTTAAATCAAACTTCCTTATAATTATTTTATTATCAATAATTCAAATATTTCTTGATATTTTTGGCATTTTTTTATTAGGTTATTTAGTTGCTCTTATACTCAATTTAGACCTTTCAAATTCAATATTAAATATTTTAGATTTTGTTTTTATTAATTTGAATAATTCCCAAATTATTTTATTAATTATTTTTACTTTTTTGTTAAAATTTATTTTAAATTTAGCAACTTATAAAAAAATATTTTCTTACATTAAAAATGAACAAAAAAATTTAGCAAATTTATTTGCTGAAAAAACTTTATATTTATCTTCTGAAAAAAAAGAAAATATTAAAACTTTTAATTATTTTACTGAATTGCTAAGATTTAGCACTGAATATTATCTGGTATATTTTTTAAAATTTATTTCTGAGTTTATTATTTTGATTTCCATTATTGCTTTGCTTTTCTATATTAATTATAAATTAAATTTAGTATTGACTTTATCAATTATATTATTCTTTATTTTATTCGTAAATCTCAATAAAAAAAAAGTAATATCTTTTGGCAAGAATGTTTCTTTAAACTATGAAAATTTTCTAAAAAAAGCAAAATACTTCATATATTCAATAACTGAAATAAAAGCATTTAAAAGAGAACAAAAATTTAAAATTAACACATTAAAATCTTTTAATAAATATTCAGATAATAGATTTAATCAAATTTTTTTTTCTTTCATTCCAAGATTAGTTGCTGAATTATTTTTTGTTTTGTTATTAATAATAATTTTCTTATATTTAAATATAAATAATATTTATGATGATTCTACAATTTCAGTTATAACTTTATTTACATTAATATTAATCAGAGCAATACCATTAACTTCTGCATGTATTTTTTCTTTAACCAATATATGGAATTTTAGCTATTCTAATAAATTAATATTTTCATACTTAAATAATTTTAAATTATTAAAAAAATCTAATAAAAAATTTATTAAAATAAAAAAAATAAATCAAATACAAGTCAAAAATTTAACATTCTCCTATAAAAAAAAATCAATATATAAAAACTTAAATTTTAGCATAAAGAAAAATGAAATATTTGGAATATTTGGTAAATCAGGCTCAGGAAAGACAACTTTAGGATTGATTTTAATGGGTTTATTAAATCCAAGAAAAGGTTCTGTTTTATTTGAAGATAATTCAAATAAATTAAAGCCAAAAGACTTAGATATATTTTCTTACATACCCCAAGAAATAAATTTAATGGAAGATACTTTATATAATAATATTAAGTTTGACTTCGGCAGTTACATAAACAAAACAAAAACCATCAAACTATTAAAAGATTTTAAACTTTACTCAGAACTTAAAAACCATAATACTAAGAATATGTCCTCTAACATATCCGGTGGCCAAAAACAAAGAGTTTTAATTTGCAGAGCTTTATATAACAAGAAAAAAGTAATTATTTTAGATGAGCCATCATCTTATTTGGATCAAAAAAATATCGATATTCTTGTTAAAAATTTGATAAAAATTAAAACAAAAATTTTTGTAATTATAATTTCTCATGACAAAAATTTAAAAAAGATTTGTGATAATTATGTTTCATTGTAAACCGTATAAAATTTATTAAAATGAGAATTAATTTTGCTACATATTTTGACAGTAATTATTATTCAAAATTCTGTAATTTGTATTATTCTCTTTTAAAGAAGTGCCCAGATTTCCATATTTTTTGCTTTGTTTTAGATGAATTTAAAATTTCAAATGAAATTTTGAAATCATCTAAAATTTCAATCTTTTATTTAAAGGATCTTGAGAATGAATATCCTGAGTTGTTTTATGCAAAAAAAAACAGGACAAAAGTTGAATATTATTTTACATTAACTCCATTTATTCTTAGGTATATTTTTAAAAATATAAATCTATCCCAATTAAGTTACATTGACTCTGATTTATATTTTTACAATGATCCCACAACCGTTTATGATAGGTATTCAAAAGAAAATTATAATATCTTACTCACTGAACATAATAACAATAAAATTCAAGCTAAATATGGAAAATATAATGTGGGATGGTTAGAATTCAAAAAAACCGACGAAACTATGAATTGTTTATATGAGTGGTCTCAAGATTGTGTAAATTGGTGTTATGATGAAGTAGTTAATGATAAATTTGCTGATCAAAAATATTTAGATAAATGGACAGAAAATTATAAAAATATTTATATTGTAAAGGACTTTTTAATTAATATAGGTCCTTGGAATTTTCATACAATTACAAACGACAATTTTAAAGATATTATTTGTTATCACTTTCATAATCTTTTAACATACAGTAATAAATTTTATGTAAGTAACGTTTCAAGTTTTACTAACTTAACAAGAGAAAAGCGTAAATTAATAAATTATATATATCAACCTTATATAAAAAATTTAAATTACATATCAAATAATTTAAATAAAAAAGAGCAAAAATTAAGATCTCAAAATTTCCAATCCAAATTATTAAAAATTTTGAAATTATTTATTGTCTTTAAAAATCTAGATATTTTTTGGATCAAATGAAAATAATTGGAATTAATTATTTACACTCAGACGCATCATGTTCATTAATTATAGATAATAAGTTAGTTGCAGCTGTTGAAGAAGAGAGATTTGTAAGAAAAAAGCACTACTCAGCCTTTCCATATAAATCTTTAAATTTCTGTCTCAATTTTTCAAATTTAAAGATTTCAGACATAGATTTTTTTTGTTTTAATTTTAATAAACTCTATAATTTGGAAAAAAAAATCAATTTTCTAGTAAAATATCCGGAATTACTTAAAATATCTAAATCAAGACTTGAAAAAGAGGAATTTACTAAAAAAATTTTAGATGAATTGAATATTCCTAGAAAAAAAATTAAATTTGTTCCTCATCACAAATCTCACATGGCCTCAAGTTATTTTTTTTCTGGTTACGATGAAGCTGTAACTTTTAGTTTTGATGGAACTGGTGATTTTTCAACTATTGAAATTTTTCACTGTAAGCAAAATAAGGTTAAAATACTTGAAAAAATTAATTTCCCTAATTCATTAGGTTTATTTTATCAAATGATAACACAGTACCTTGGTTTCAAAAAATACGGAGATGAATTCAAAGTTATGTCATTAGCCTCATATGGAAAAAAAACATTAGTTAAGAAACTATTTGAAATATTTACAATCGATAAAAAAAATAAATTTGAGATAAAAAGAAAATATTTAAATTTTATAAAATGTTTTAATTTTAATCCATTCGAAGAAACAATACAATTTGACGATTTTTATACAAAAGATTTTGAGGCCTTGTTAGGTTTTCCTCCAAGAAAAGAAAATGAAGAGATTAACAATAATCATAAAAATCTTGCTCCATCTTCTCAATTTGTATTTTCGGTTA
>MDSZ01093313.1_pt1 | contig 18928 bp, 7 predicted proteins | sample 811201 | NCBI WGS metagenome assembly MDSZ01 (sample SAMN05326647, study PRJNA326480) | marine metagenome | isolation source: seawater | place: Indian Ocean: North | collected 2010
GATAGTGATTCAAATTATTTTATTCAATACTTAGATGGATTCTATCCTGATAGAGTTTATAAAATTTTATTAAAATTAAAATTGGATGATGGGCAAGAACAAACATTTGATGATGATTTTGAATTTATAGTAAAAAGGAAATAGGTTATGGCACATACAACTGAACATTCAAGAGAAAATTTAGAACGATTGTTAGATTTAATAGCTGACGCATTAATACTTAGTCAATACATTGATACAAGTGACGTTGAAGCTTCACAGAAATTTATTCGTAATGGACAACTTCAACAAGGTGCTGGTGCTGGACTTTTAGCACTTTTTCAAAGAGATATAAAAGCTAATGAAGAAGATTTATCTCAAACCATTATTATAAATGAAGGTCAAGAAAACGAACAAACCATACCTGAATTACAATCTATAGCTGATGGTGTTGATTTTGATACTTTAGGTATTTTAGTAGAATTAGTTGACACTGGTGCTGATGAAGATGTAGAGCCTCAAACTGATGTTACTGATGTACAAATTTTTCTACAAGGTGGTGGTGATGCATATGATGGTAGAGATATTACTGATATGGTATTTAATACTACTAATAACCCTCTAAACATAAGTCAATTCATACCTTTAAAACAAGAACAATCAATAGTTGATGTAGAACGTGCTGAAGAATTTCTTGATACAAATATATTTGAATTACTTCCATTTGGTGATTCAAGACAAGCTAGAATCAATAGATTTTTTCAAGAATTAAATGCACTTCTTCCACCTCTTCCATTTCCTAACTTTGATGCTGATGGTGATGGGAATGTTGATAGAGATGAAGAAACTGGTGAATGGATTGGTGCGGAACAATACAGTCAAGACAATAGTATTTCATATGCTCAAGATAATCCAGATGATACAACCATAGGTGAAGAAAACGCATTTATTCATAGATTAAAAAATACAGCTAATGATACAAACTTTACAAGAACTATTCAAGATATTTATAACACAGTCATCCCTTATTTAGGTGACTTACTTGAAGGTATAATTGATACTGATTTAGACGATAGAACTGAATATGAAAATCAATCAAGTGGGTATATAAAGTTTAGAGATTTAAATCAAGGTATAATAATTAGAAATACAAATCAAGAATTTATTGAAGGATTAGACCCGAACAATCCAACTTGGTTGACAAACAATTACCCCTTACCAACTGGAGAGATTGGACCAAACAACCTGATAAATAGTCATTACTATATGAATAATCAAGATGGATACCTTTTACAAAATGCTGGAACAGGTTTTACTATTACTATGTGGGTTAAATTTTTAGATAAAACTTCTCAAGGTACTTTGTTTAATTATGGTAATCCATCGAGAAGTGAAAGTCCATTTGGTTTTAGTTTAGAGACTTATGTTGTGAATAGGGAAGACGAAACGGTTCAACTTAATAATAGGTATGATGATGAAGGGAATCAAATTAGTACTAATACCTTTGGTGGGCTTGTAGATACTTCAAATGCAAATGGTGATAATTATTTGAGAGATGTATTAAATTTATTCCAAAATACAAATTCAGAGAGATTTGTTAGATTAAAAGTTAGAGAGTTTGGTGATACGGGATACAGTGGAACGGATTATGGATTAAGAAGTTCAGAAGTTGGTAATCCAGCTTTACCAAAATACACTTGGAATGCACCTGATTTAGATGGTAATACTAACTATGGTAATTTAAGATTATTAAATGGAACATACATACCTGAAGACTTTAATGAATGGTATTTCATATGTGCTTCATACAATCCTTCAATTATAGAACCAACTATTTTTGATTCTGATACGACTGATGATTTTATACCTAATGCAGATGATTACAATGTGGTTAATGGATACGATTTATCACCAGCCTCAAGTAGAGATGCAGGTGGAGAGCCTTTGTTTTGGTTAAATCACATTGACCCATTTAATGGAACTTTTGTAAACAATTCAGGTTATGGAAATAAGTGTAAAGTAGAAATTATTTCAAGAACTGATTTACTCCGAGCTCGTGGTTTTAAAAAACCATAAGGATTTAAACAATGGCTGATGAAAATAATAATAAAAAAATAAATCCAGGTGGAATTGTAGTCAGAACTGAGGACGATAACTTTGGTGGTGTTGATAATGATACTATCGATGACGAAGTAACACCTACACCAAGACCTGATGATGAACACAATTCTGATGGACATCATCATCACGGACATAGTCACGATGAAAATATACCTTATTCAGATGAATTATCTGACGACGCTGGTGGTATGGATGATGTTATTGAAATAGGAGATTTTCAATCACCAGTATTATATGCAAATTCAATTACATTAAGGTACATAGATGAAGACGAGAGTGAAATATTTTTTACTTTAGGTCAACCATCTGATGATATTGATACATTATCAACCAATAGTGTTGATTTATCTCGTTATATTACTGAAGCACTTACTCAATATCCAGGAGCCGATTCTTTAAATTTAATATTAGAACCAAACCAATTTGGTTTCAATGATACATATCCAACTAGGAATCGTACAGAATCTCCAAATTGGTCAATAATATCAGATTTTCAAGGTGCTGTTGAATTAGAAAATCAAGGTAATCGAGAATTACCTTTTCCTGAAGCTTTTGAAGAATTTGACATAAATCAAGATGGTGTTTTAAATATTTTAGATGCGGATGTGTGGAGAGATGAACATAATAGACCTGATATAGCTGGTTGGATAGAGGCTTTTGTAATTGGTGGATACGAGGGTTATGACTACTTGGAGGCATATTACTGGGATAATGGTCCAGATTATTATTATGATGAAGATACACATGTTAATTGGATACTCAACAACCCACCGGGTACATATCCTGATTTAGAACCATTACCAAACACAGATACACCAAGAGACTTTGAAATATTTTTTAACACTGGTACACCAATAAAAACACTAAGATTAGTGTTTAGTGGTAATGTTTTGGAAACAGAAAACAACACTAGTTATCTTGGAGATTTTGGTTGGGCATTTAAAATAATTCATCAAAGTATACCCTATGATGATGTTAGTTTTCGTGATGAGAATGGTGATGGTATTGTAGAAGAAGAACCAGATGAAGAAGATGATGGTGGTATTGACCCTGATGACCCACTTAACGACATACTAATAGATGACTATTCGAATGATGAGGAAATATCAGCTGGTTTTGGAGTGCCTGGTGTGGTGGTTGAACAAACTGTATTTCAAGCGTATGACGCTCTTAGTGGTTTAGATGTAGATACTTCTATTTTTGAAAATACGAATCGAGGACTTGAAGTTTCAGACCAAGATGGTAGAATACCATTAGGTTGTTTTGTATTTGATGAGGATAATACATTACAAGATAATTTACCTGATTTATTTAATGATGAAAAATTTAACCAACTAATTAAAGAAAATTTAATTCCAAACGGTGATGGTAGATTTGTAAAAAGTATTTGGAGAAATTATACTACAGATGATTCAAGAGAAAAAATATTTGTTCCAGCCACAGTCGGAAGGGCTTGGGGATATTGTACTTATGATGGTGTTGGTGTTAGAAAAAGAAACAGTAATTTGTACAAGGGTGGTGATAATTATCCAAATGACAGAGTATGGGGTTCAGGATATATTGAAGATAAAGAAAATGGACCTGAACTCATAGCTTCATTTGAACAATTTGAAAATGGAGGACTTAATGATTCAGGTGGAACAATAGACCCTCAAAATGTAATTGGTTATGCAGGATATTACCCGTATTTTTTTGATTATCGTACAGGTAGAGGTAGTAACGATTCACTTGTAAGATTACAATATAATTATGTAACAGCTTCAAACTTAACCTCATATGAAACAGATGTATGTAATAAATTTCTTATGCAAAATCAAATAGATTGTTTAGCATTTGGTTCAGGTGACTCAGGAATGGATGGTGTGGGTAGTACTCAATTAGAATCAACATCCACTCACGCTTCTTTTATGATACCAATTAAATGTGAAGCTATTGGTCGACAAAATCCAGATGATGATAATATTGATGTTTTAGATGATGAAGCTTGGTTTCCAAATTTTGCAAAATGGATTATTGATACTGACTATGATGAACCATCAGTTTCTTGTTATTCTAACAATAGGTGTTTAGAATTTTATTCCACTAATTTCATAAATGGTAAATTTGATTCAAATGATGGTGGAAATTTTCTTAATGAAAATACCGCTGGTGGTAGTAAATTTTCTTGGGAAAGCGATGATAATATGAATACTAGTAATGGTGGAGTGTTAAACAATCAATACAGGTCATTAAACCAAGTAATTCAGATTTACCATAACAATGATGATACAAAGTTAAATCTGTTTGAAATAATAGAAGTTAAATTTAAAATGAAAACTTGGGGTAAAACACATGAGTACCCTTACCCTTTACCACAAATTGAAGTAGCAATTGTAGATGGTGATGTTGCAACAATGCATCCACAAAGAATAAAAGATAGAGTTAGTGGAGCTAGAAATCTACCTTATGCAGGAATACATGGTTATTGGCCACATGCTGATTTTAATTCTACGAGATATAGTGATGATTTAAATGATTTAGGAACATTGAATAGAAAATATTCTAACTTTGGTTCAATGGGAAGATTTCAAAACACTGAAACTGATATTTGGGAAACATTTTCTTACACATTTACATTGTCTGAAATATTTGATTATGGTGCTGGAATCGTTAGACCATTATATTTCATTGTTCAAGCTGCTGGTGATTTTTATGGAAGAGTTTGGATAGATGATATGGAAGTGTTTGAATCAGGTGATTTCATACCTGATGCAGATGTTAGAAAAAAATTATCTGCTAATAAATTTGGTAAAGGTGATTTAACTAAATATTATGACCCAAGAATTTTAGACCAATTAGAAGCTTATCAAGACACAACTGCACCATTAGAAGCTCAATTTTATTTTTATCCACAACACCCAAGTGATGAGGTGTTTAATCAAAAAAGAACACCAATGTATCAAGATTTTAAAAAAGGTTTGTTTTACATAGCTGATGTGGATTGGGGTGATGGTTCACCAAAAGAATTTACATCTGAACCTGAACAAATAGATGAAGAAAAAGCATTATATCATACATATGAAAATCACGGGGTATTTGAGGTCACAGGTATGATGATGAGAATGAAACAAGACGGAATTAATAGTGAACTTGGTATTTTAAAAAATAAAAGATTTAGATTAAGAATAAATGTAAATGAAGGAATAGATGAGGACTTTAGGTTCTTTGGTTCAGATGGTTTTTCTTTCATACCTTATAAAAATACAACTCCAATCATTGGTGGAATTTCAAAACAAAGTGCTTATTATAAATCTATAAAAAGACAAATAGGTTTCTTGGAAACGGCAGACAATGAACAAATTCAAACATATGTTAATTTTCAAAATGATGGTGATAGGTTAAAAACAGAAATAGCTTTTAATAAAATAGATTCTACATTTAACAATGATTTAGATTTATTCAATGAATACACTAAACGTAGACCTATTCAAAAAACTTTAGAAATAGTTGAACAACCAATATGTGAAACTTATGATTGTAGTATTAATCAATTTTTATCATCAGATAAATTTAGCACACCATTACCATCAACAATAGACGAACAACAAGATGTGCAAGCGACAGCTATTATGACTTGTAGTCCATTAGATTCAGAGTGTATAGATTTTTATGGTGAAGGAGCTGTAACTATATTTGATGGTAATACTTGGACTTCAATAAATAATATGAATGATTTAACGTCCATGCAAGAAACTTTCACTTATAGGTTTGGAGTTTTTGACTCAAATTATCAAGCTGAGTATTGTAATCCAGCATTAGGTTGTACAGGATTTGGAACTGCAACGGGTATTCCTTTTGCTGGTGGTGTTGAACTATTTTCGTCAATGGATAATTTATATATTTTAGATAATTATATAGATTTTACAATACCAGACGTAACTGATTTAAGTTATACTGGTTTTAAATTATATTCAGAGGAGTTAGGAACTTCAATTGGTGATTTGGATATTACTAATATTAAATACTATAATGGATTAAAACCAATGTGGACGTTGTTAGGGCTTCAAGCACCAAATCGTGATAACTTTCGTTCTGCTATTGGCTCTGAACTTATACAAAATACAGACTTTGGTCCACTTGAAGCAGGTACATATGGCACTGATGAATATGTGGGGAATATAAACTGGCAACACAATACTCCACCTGAACTTAAAACAGATTTGATTGATGGTTGGGATTTATTTAATGAAGGACCTTACGCTGGTAATAATATGAAATTAACTAATTATTACACAAGTAATTTTCCAGTTGATGATGATAGGTATCCTGGTTTTAATGTATTAAATGTAAACATAACTAATTCAGGTAGAAATCGTTTAATACAAGTAATATCAAAAGATAACATCGTTGAAGATGGAAAAAAATATCGTGTTAGAATTGAATTATATCCAAATGAGGATTTTCCACCATCTTTAGCTTTTCACCCACCTGTTCTTACAATTGATGGTGGAACAAATAAAGTAATATTACAAGAGGGTGTGAATGAATTTGAATGGGATGTGGTATTTCCCACTGATAGTAATGTAGGTAAAGTAATTATATCTAATCAACTTGGCCAATCAGGTGGTCATGGTTTTAATCTGATGTCTGTTTCAGTTAGAGAACTTTCAGAGGAAGCAGGTTTATTTTCAACAGAAGAAGAAGCTGATGAAGCTTTTAGTTTAGACCATCCTGATAATCCAGCTTCACCGAGATATTGGAAAAATATTATTCCTGAAGATTATTCTATTTATAATAGAGAGGGAATAATTGACGGTGAATTAGCAGACCCTAATTCAGAACAGGAGTGGTTAGATGGTTATTACTATCCTGTATTACCAAGATATGGAGCTGATGGTGAATTTATAGAAAATGATTTTCCAAACGACAATATACCATATCCTATTGATTCTAATATAACAATGGAAAATGAATTTAATAAAGACTTGTTAATAAATATAAATAGTGAAACATTAGAATCCAATGTATTTAGTGATGATAGTGGAAATCAAAATTATGGATTTGGTTTTGTTGACTATAAGCCGGAATTTGATAATAAAACTTTATCACCTAAAAAAAGAAAAACAACAAAGACAATAAAAGTTGCAACTAATAATGGGGCGTTTTAATGGCTGTTAAAAAATTAATACAAAACCAACCAAAATTTGGTGATGTGAGTCAATATAATTTTGACCAATATTCAGCTGAATATAACTATGAAAATTCAAGTGGTTTGCCAAAAAATAATGGTAAGTTTGAAAATAAAGATTTATACACTAAAACAGCCAGTTCAGAACTAAATAATGCTATTATTGAGAGAAATTTAAAGTACGATTCTTTAAGTGAATTTAGAATTAATAAACTAACCATTGAAAATGCTGGTGTTCAAGGAAAAACAACTTCCAACAATGTAAGATGTTATATGTTTTCTCAAGCTTTTTTAGGTAAAGAACCAGTGGCCAATTATGACGGAATAAACGATGCACTCGGAGTAAGTGCGGCAGTAAGATTTTATAATATTTATCCAGGTGATAGAAACAGAGACTCTGACATTGGTGAACTACAATCTCTTACTGACCAACCAATAATTCAAAATTTAAATAGTACTAATATTGTAATAGAAGACTTTACTAATAATGATGAAGTATTTGACCCAAATTCAGGAGAGGGTAGACCATTACAAACAGTAGATGGTGTGGATACTTTAGAAAACACTACAATAATTGATGAAAATGTTTTAAATCCAATTTACATAGTAATTTATATGAAGGGTAATAAAGATAATAATGTTGGTGGAGATACTTCAAGAGATAGAAGATTTCAAGTTTTTAAAATTAATAATTTAGATTTATTTAATTATGATAGTGATGGTAATGCTACAGGTAAAGCAACAACTTTTGAATACGTTAGAGGACAAGGTGGTGGTGAAAATGCATTTGCACATGCATACAATGTAAGTGGTGGTGGAGATACGACAGCTGCTTGGAAAGTTGGACAATTTTCAATAACAATAAGTACCTATTTAGGAGCTAGAAATGATTGGGAGGGTGACCCTGATAAAGCAGACACTACTGATGAAAAAGCATATGAAAAATATTTTACTGAAGTTCTTCAACCATATAGATTTAATGCAGCTAGAATAAGTAATTATGATTTAATAAAATTAGCACCGGAAAGACAATTAAACAATACACTTGACCCTGGACCTGATTCCAACTACAGTGATACATTTCCTGATTTTTTTCCACAAACAACGATAAAAATATTAAATAAAGATGCTCAAATGCAAGACGAAGACTTGCAAAGTTACTATGATGGAGATGATGATGTGACTTTATCTCTTAAAGCATCAGCTCCTGCAACAGTTGCTATAGAATTAAATCCAATTGATTTAGAAAGTGAACAATCCACTGAAATCAACTACTTTTATTTTGTAATTGATTGGGATGATAAAGATGATAAGATAAAAACATTTGAAGATTGGCGAATTGCACGCCCAAGTACTCTCAATGAAGTGGTGAATTTACAAAATCAAGGATTGTATGAAATTAAAAGTAATCTTCCAAAACTTAATCCAGATGGTTCTGTAGAAGATGTATTTAAGTATATTGAACATCCAGGATATTTTATTCAAAATCCTGATGAGTTTCCAGTTTATTTTGAACAATTTGATATCACTAATCCATTTGGTACAATTAATAATGTGGATATACAAGTTTGGCAAAGTAATGGAAGAACGGATATAGCAGATGTCGCCTTAGATATGGTGTTTAACTGTGCCACTGGATGTGAAGAATATCCCAAATATGCAGATATTTTAGGTATAGGTGCAGAAACTCCAAGATTTTCACATACATACACTACACCAGGAATTAAAACCATTAAATCAATTGTATTTAGTTACGATTTACAAGGAGGTCAAGTTGGAAGATGGAAACTTATTACATCAAGATTTTATTTAGATATACCGATTAATCAATATCCTGATTTTGCAGAAGTAGGTGGTAGTGAATATACAACTATTCCTTGGCCTTTTACAACTGCTATAATTGGTGGAGTGGATGAAAATTCAAACTATAAACAAAGTGTTAGAGACACATTGGGTGGTGGTAAAATAGGTGATACTGATATTATTGATGAAAGATTTTTAATTAATGATTTAGAAAATGATGAATTAGGTAAATCAATAAATGAAATGGATTTGGAACAATGTAGATACTTTGATACACATTATGATATATATTCGTTATTAAACATAACACCAGTCATTGAATTGGCTGGAGACGATGAGTATTTAGACTCACAATATTTAGATGAATTACCATTTCCAGAATTTTTTGAAGAATTTGATATCAATAGTAGTGGAGCTTTAACACAAGTTGATGTTAATATTTGGAATACAGAATATTATAGACCTGATATAGCTGATTATGTATCAAATTTAATTTCTGATGTTGAAGAATGGGAGAATTTACCAGAACAAACATTTGTAGGTACGGTGAGGTTACAAACAAGTTTTAACTTTCCTGACCAAATTAATCAATCAGGATATTGGGATGGAGTATTAGGAACGTGTACACCACAGGATAATAATAATCCAAATGGTGAGTGGGCAGCATTATATCCTAATAATTCATATGATAGTTGGGATACTGTTTCAAGTGATTTAGGATATTCACCATTAACATTTGACGCGATAGACGCTGGAGATGTTTATTTTCCAGAATTTTGTCAAAACAGAAGTTGTATAGTAGAGAGACATGTAGATTGTGATTCAGGTTGGAATGGAGGAACAAATGAAGCATATAATGTATTTGCAGGAAGACCACCAATAGAAAATATTTTACCAGGAACATATTTAGACACAGTAGAATTATCTGTTAATCTTTTATCAAATGGTAATTTTGATTTAGATGATTATGATGTGATTGAATGGGTGAGTCAAGATGAAGCATTTTCAAAAATGGATGTAATAACGGGTTGGACTGCAGTTAATATTAACTCTGTACCAGGAAACATAATATTTATAAATCCAGATAATGGAGGTTCGGTATTACTCTATTCAACTACAAGTGATAATTTATACATAGCTTCACCAGCGAATACAGTTATAAGTGAAAAAACATACTTAGTTAAAATTGATGCTGAATATAGTGAAACTGATAATCCACCAATATTAGAAGTTGGTGGTGGTTCAAATGGAGTTACGTTAGAAAATGGAATGAATCAATTTGAATGGACACCTGTATTCGAGGATTCAGGTAAAGTAGTGATAAGAAGAGGGGGTGGTGCTGAGCCATACCCAAATGCATTTTCTATAAAAAGTATTTCAATTCAAGAGAGATACTCTGAACCTGGTGTTCCAACATTTGCGGGTCAAATAAAATTAGAAAGAAGTGATGTTCCACCTGCAGGTGCTACTCCATACATAGCTATGGATACATATCCTGATATGTGTTATGATGATGACGGTAATGGTTTTGGTAATTATCAATTATGGTGGCAAATGGGACTTAATTCAGCTGAAGAGGCTGGTAACCCTGATTTGGTTTGTAACGCATTGTTTCCCAACACAACAGCGACTATACTTAATCCTGATGAAGAGGGTAATCATCCGTGTACAACTATAATGTCTACGTTTGAAATACCTGTATTTGATTGTATAACCACTCTTACTTCTTACACACCTGATTTTGAACAATATATAAATTCAGAATACTTGGAAACTATCAGAGAGGAATTTTATCTATATACTGATAATTTATATTATGATGGTGATGAAAATAAATTTCCAGAGGAAAGTTCAGTCGGACAGATATTTATAACTGAGAATCAGGACGTAAATTTAATAGGTAATTGTAAATTAGAATTAAACTCTGGTGAATTAACTGGTAATACAATTTATGATTCAAGTGGTAATTCTAATAAAGGGTTGTTAATAGGTGATTATAAAGTTAAAAAAGCAAGAAAAGGTGAACCGATGAGAAGAGATTCATTTATAAAATTTCCTAAAAAAACTGGAAATAAAGATGGAGCATTATAATGCCAAATTTTGAATTTGAATTTAACCAGCAGGATAAAGATTTAGTTGTAAGTCAACAAAATAGTTCTTTTACTAACGATAACAACTATATGAGACTAACTATCTATCCAGCTGAGGCTATTGATAGAGTGGTTCAGTTAACGAATACTAATCAAGGAGTTAATGGAAGAGCTATATTTTTCTCCTCACTTTTAGAAACACAAGAGATAAACATATCACCATTTACTGATAAAATTGGTTTACCACTTGATACAAAAAATGTTGGGACTGACGCTGATTTCACTATATATAAAAATCCAAATGGTAGTATTTATATAAAACCTAATGAAATATTTAATGAGTTTGGATTACCACAGGGTGATTATAGAATCCAAATTGATTTTTTATTTCAAGAAAAAAGCACTACACCATTCATAATTAAACAAGTTTCAACTTCAAGAAAAGAAGTTAGAATTAAAATATTAGATGAACCTATCACAAATGATTCTAATCTTTTTAGTGAGTTAGAGCAGATATTTAATCAAGGGTTGGATAAATATCAATTTAAACATATATTAAATCTTGGAAATGGTGACCACAACCCAATAATGAATTATGCTTTTGATAGAGTCACTGATGGTTCAGACAATCAATCCATTATATTAAAACTTTATGATGCGTTACCAACAAACATTGGTAATTTATCAATGGTTACAATTGAAAAAGAAGTATTAACAACTCAACTTCAAGACATATTTTATTTCTCTGATGTGCCTGATGTTTTCTTTGGTGATGGGTTAATAGCAGATGCACAAGAAAATTGGATAAATCCTGATGAGACTAATTTAGACTTTCAAAATTTTAATGAATTAAGTTCATCTATTGATGATATTACAATGGATGGTTTAATTTCATCAAGTGGATATAATTATCCAAATCTAAACACAGATTTTTCTAAATTTGAAAACCACACATTTTTTGGTTCTGCTAAAAAGAAACTTCAAAATTTTAAAACAAAAATTGAAACTATTCAAGGATATTATACAGACATATCAAGTTCACTTTCTGTATCTGAGTCTATAAATGCTGCAAAAGTGCCAATTGGTTCTTCTGATTATACTATTCAACTTAGAAAAGATTTATTTAAAAAAATAAATGATGAAATAAAAACATTTACACCTTATGAAAGATTTTTGTATTATGATGGACAAAGTGAAACAACTTCATCTGCTCCTGGTTTGGGTAAAAATTATGCAGATACTGTACCTGTAACTCAACAGATTGACAAAGGTGAAGCTGCTACTTTAAATAGTTTTGATGGTTTTAATGTTGTATACCAACATAGTAATAAAAGATTAGATGATGTGGATGGAGGTATCCCATCTAACCATGTAGATTTATTTACAGACAAATATCAAGTTCATGAAAAACCATTCTTTAATTATAGTGGTTCAATTTATTTATCGTTTTTATTAAAAACAAATGATAATGTAACAATAAAAGGTCCTTTAAATAATATTAATAGTAGAAGGATTGAATTAGGTGGTGGTGAAACAATACCATTACCATTTAGTGCTTTTCACGTTAATAATGTTGTTAAACCAGCCACTACAGCTAGTGCATATAGAAGATTTATTTATGAGGTATCATCATCTTATTGGGTGCCAACAAATGTAAACAATGATGATGGTATTCCTATTAATTTTGATATTAAAAACATAACTGATTTTGATGGAACTTCAACTCATTACGAAATATTGAGTGGTAGTGTGAAAACAGGTTCAAGTAAAATAAAAGATTCAACTGGTAAATATCCAACAACTGTCATAACATCTAGTTTTGTTAGTTTCTCAGGTTCTTGTATGCCTGCAGGTGAATTGTTTAGGATTAATTACGAGTCTGGTTCAGGTGGTGACGCTACAGAGTTTACACAATCGTTTGTGACTAACGTAAATATAACTTTAAATAATCCTACAAATGTTTTACCATTTGATAATGTTGTAAAGACAACTTCAACAGAGTGGACTAATTGGTACAATGGAATGATTGATTCAGCTTCAGCTTTTGATACTGATAACATACATTCATTTGAAAACAATCTACCTCTTTACATTCAAGAAAGCTCTGATTATCAAGATATGAAAGACTTTTTGAATTTACAAGGTGAACAATATGATTTAATTAAAAATCACATTGATTCAATGGGAACAATTCACAAAAGGGGATATGAAAAAACTGATTCACCACCTGATAACACGTTACCAATGTTATTATCTAATATGGGTTGGCAAGCTATTAATCCATTTAGTGGAAGTTTAACGGATACATTAGGAAGTTATTTAACAAGTGTAACTTCAATTGATGATATTAAAAATCAAACTTGGAAAAAAACTCTAAACAATTTATTATACATTTATAAATCAAAAGGAACAAAAAATTCTGTAAGGTCGTTATTAAACACTTATGGTTATCCACCTGATGTATTGGAGTTCCAAGAGTTTGGTGGTTCAACTGAAGAATCAAATCCAAGAATTTTTATAAACACACCACCAACAGGTTCAGGTGTTGATTTAGATTTAAACTCATCAACTGGAAGTTTTTCTTTTACATCAAATAAAAAGAAATTATATAATTATAACATTGGTTCAGTCGATAAAAGAATTTTAAATTTAGATTGGTGGATGGACAGTGCTAATTTAAATACAATAGAATTTGTTTACAAACATTCAACAACAACTAACACACAAGAATTATTAAAAAGTAGTGGTAGTGGTAATCAAACACTTTGGGATTTAAGATTAAAACCTGATACTGCTGGTGTTAGTTCATCATTTGAATTTAGATTAAATAATTCAAGAACTGGTTCTTTAGCTATAGCTAGTAATGCAGTTTCAATGTCAACAACTTTCTCTACAATGACAGATGGACAATTATGGAATGTGATGTTACAAAGAGTTAGTGCGAGTATTACAAGTAGTGGAATACAAGAATATAGATTATACGCTGGATTACAAAAAGGTAAAACAATTGATACTTTGGGTTATGTTTCAATGTCCATTAGTGGTGGATTGACTGAAGATAATAATAATTTAGCTAATCAAAATTTCCAATCAAGTGGTTCAAGACATCCATTATCTTCATCAAATTTAGTTGTTGGTAGAACAACAACAGGTTCAATGGCACAGATAAAAGGTTGGAATACTTCTTTAAGTGCTTCTAAATTTAGACAACATATATTAAATAAATTTTCTACTGTTGGTAATTCAATAAACGCACATAAAGATGAATTAATTTATCACTTTAAATTAAATGAAAATTATTCAAGTGCTTCAGTTTCATCATCAACACAAACATTAAGAATTGTTGATTCATCACCCACAACTACATTTTTAGATTATAGTTTTACAAAACCTGCAACTACTTTTAATACATCAAGTGTGTATGGGTTTGATATAATTGAAGTGGTAAAATTAACTTTACAAGATAATTCTTTAAAAGCTAATGATAATAACATTATAATAAATCCAACAAGAAATGTGGTTAGTGATTTAAGTCCAACTAAATCGGCCGTTAAACCAATAGAGTTTGCAAATAGTAAACCATTATTTAAAACATCAACAAAATTAGAACTGTATCGTTCACCACAAACTTTTGTAGATAATTTTATTTTAGATACATTGAGTGGATATAATTTTGAAACACTATATGGAGACCCAAGAAATTACTATTCAGAATCATATTCTGAGTTTGATACATTTAGAGAAAATTTCTTTGAGGCACATCCGATAGAAGTAGATGTAAATAAATTTATTAGAGCTCATGAAAATATGTTTAATCACTCAATATCTGAAGGGTTGAAAACAATAGTTCCAGCTCGTTCTACATTTAGTGATAGAAACTCTAACTTTGGTGTAGAGATAAAACCAACTATTTTAGAAAAACAAAAGTATCAAAATATGAGTGGTTCATTAGAGGTAAATCCAAACACCATAACAGGTAGTATTAATCCAGTTGTAAGTTCACCAACAACTACTTATGAACAAGAAAAAACAGGTTCAATTTCTGTTATCGATACTGAAACGATAGCTACTGGTTCAGTTTTTGAAAGTCCTAAAACAGGTTCAATTATACCTACTCCATCACTAACAGATTCTGTGGTTGAAAATCCTAAAACAGGTTCAATTATAACTACCCCATCATTAACAGATTCTGGAATTGAAACTACTAAAACAGGTTCAATAGATTACGCTTTAATAGCTAACAAATCTTTTGAAAACATACATGACTCTTGGGGAGCAGGGCACTCAAGTGGTAGTGATACACATTTTATAAATTACTCTGGTGGAACTGGTTCAGATGGTAACTATAATACATATCATATTGATACAAGAGTTGTATTTCACGCTATTGGTGACCAAGAATACTACTCAGCTTCTTTTGGTAACGCCACAAGTTTTGAAGACCACACAAGGTTTTATAATAGACTTTATATAACAGATGATTTTAACTCAAGTGCTAATTATGATGGTAAAAGTTTTGGAACAGGTTCAGGAATTATAACTGGAAGAATGATGGGTAAGACAAGATATTTTACAACTGGTTCAGATGGTGAATTTATTTTTCCATCTAATCACGTTACTAAATTTAGTAATCCATTTAAAGATAGAATGTATCAAGGTACTCAAAACCCACCATCAGGTTCAGATGGTCCAGGTATTTTAAATGTTCAACACGAAGATGTATCACCTGAAGCATTTTACAGAGTAAAAGTTACTGGTGGTGATAGACAAATTATAGTAAAAGAAAGTAAATCACCAACATTAGGTTCAGATGGTGTTGTTAGTTATTAGTAATTAATTAAAAAATAGTATATTTTTTCAATTTATTTATATTTATATATGAATTAAAGTATTTCGAAATTAGGAGATAAAAATGGGATATTTAGATAACGCTTCAATTACAGTTGATGCAGTCTTAACAAAAAAAGGTAGAGAGATTTTAAAAAATGGTGGTAATCTAAACATTACCTCATTTACAATGTCAGATACGGGAGTGGATTATACTTTATGGAATCCAGACCACCCAAGTGGTTCAGCATTTTATGGTGAGGGTATTGAAAACCTACCAATGTTAGAGGCTAGTGTTCACGCTGAGTACAATCTAAGAAATAGATTAATATCATTAAATCAAAACACAGTTGCAATTCCTGCTATAGTTTTAGGTAACTTGGATTCAGCTGGTGGAACATTAAAAACATTTAATGAAGGTGATGAAAGAACAGGTAATATATCAGTTGATTTAGTTGGTTATACTTCAACTGGTGGAGCGACATTGAATGGATTTGAATACTATTTTGTAATTCAAGACCCATCAATCATTTCTACAAATGCTTCATTGATGCAAAATTTAAGTGGAACGAGTAGACAATTTTTACAAGCACAAGACATCCCATTTGCTCAACAGTATGGATTCAATGGTGGTAATTTTACAATCAATCCGATTCAACAAGATTCCGCAGGTAAACAAACAAACATTTATGTGGTACACGTTGAAACTGGTGCTTATAATTCATTTACTGTGACAAATAACATTACTAAAAACGCGAGAGCGATACTATCAACTACTCGAACAGGTGCATAAATTAAATTAGGAGATTTATAAAATGGCTATAGCTGGAGGAAACATATCATTAGATTCAACGGAGGGTATGGATAAAATTACCCAAACGGAAAAAGTAACAAGTCCATATTTTTCCGATGGTTCAACAACACTAAATGCAGCTAATATTGTATCATCTTCATTAAGTGATACAAATGAAAAATATTTTTTTGGAATATCAAACAATGGAACACCTACTGTTGAGGAGTTCAATATTGCATTTGGTAGTACAAATGGATATGGTTCATTAAAAGAAACAGGCACTATTGCAGAAACAGAAGCTATTTATAAACAATACGCTGGTTTACTTTTGGCTCCTACAGAAGTAACTGGTGGATTCTTCATTTCATCTCCTGGCTCTACCTCACAAGTTGTAACAGGTAAAGACCAAGAAATATATGTATTATCTGCTAGACGTTCTAATATGAAAGATAGATTGAACAAGGGGACTTGGGAAATAGCTTTAAGTGGTTCTACTAAAAGTGGTGTTGGTAATGCATTACTACATTTAAAAGATGATAGTAGTACAACAAGTCCAACTGCTACACCTGTTGGTGATAGATACAATGTTGTAAGTTGTTCAACAGCTGGTGTTATTGAAAGAGCTGCAACAGTAACAAATTATGGTTTTTTCTATCCTGATATGGGTATTATAGTTTTAAGTCAAGCTGAGTTATCAGGTTCAATACCAGGTAGTAAAGCTTCAGGTTCACAAGTTGTTGTTTTTGATGATGCAGACCATAAAGGTTTTGAAATAGCTGAAACAACAAATTCTAATACAAAACAAGCTTTAAGATTTATAAATTGTCTACAACCTACTGGTGCTAAACTTACATTCAGAGATGAAGAAGACCAAGTAAGTGCTCAATACTTTTGTAGAGTTAGAAGTGGACAAATGAATTTTTCAAATAACCCAACATTTGTTTCAGGTTCATTAAATGAATTAAGACAAGAAACAATGGAAGGTAATCCAACAACATTCATATCATCAGTTCAATTATATAATTCAGCTGGTGAAATGGTAGCTGTTGGTAATTTATCAACACCATTGAAGAAAAACTTTAGTTCAGAAGCAACAATCAAAGTTAAACTAACTTATTAATGATGGGTTCTTATGTATGTATTTGGAGAGATTAATAAATCATCAACCATAGTTGAAAGTAATCTTGTAAACTATACTCAAAATCTTACAACTGCCTCAAAGGGTATTCAATCTGTAAAAATAGTTTCAGGCTCTATTAATAATAATCATTGGAACTCATTGAACGTATTATTTTATACAAGTGGTTCACCTGTATATGGTAATGAGTTAAAATTTACAGCACCTTCAAGTAATCTATCTATTCAACCAACTCGTGGTGAACAATATTTAACAAAATATCACGGATACCCAAGTAGTTCTTTAATTGTAATACCATCTCAATATTATGGTGAAAAAATAAAAGAGGGTAGTTTTAAATTTGTAGATTTAAATAATCCTGATGGTAGTGGTAATCAACCAACTATAGTTGATGATGGTAAAGGAAATTTATATTCTACAAATGCACATCATTCTCAAAGTGCAAATTCATTAGGTATAACAGGTTCAAGGTCATCATCACTTAACTATGTTGGTAATGTTTTCTACGACAAAGGGTTAGCAGTAATTACAGAAACTGGTTCTTGGAGTGGTAGTATTGACTATACTGATTTAGCTACAAACTATACTTTAAAGTTTGATTCACAACACGAAATTACAACTCACGAATATAATGTTACTTTATTACCACAAGATTATAATTTAACAATGAATTATTCAATTAGAAATGTTTTGAGTGGAAGTTCAGAACCATTAACTTTAGGTACATCCACTTTAGCATCACCATTTACAGGTAGTGATTTTCAACCATATATAACTGAAATAAAATTATATCAAGAGGGTGATTATGACACACCAGTTATTATAGCTACTTTACCAAGACCTGTAAAAAAGAGTGATAAAATAAATACAAGATTTAAAATAAAATTAGACATTTAGGAGACAAATGGTTTCATTAGGATTAGATGCATCAACTACTTGTGTTGGATATGCATTCACAGAAGATAAGAAGATTCTCGATATGGGATTCATCGACATCAAAAAAGAAAAAA
>MDSZ01122739.1_pt1 | contig 18923 bp, 20 predicted proteins | sample 811201 | NCBI WGS metagenome assembly MDSZ01 (sample SAMN05326647, study PRJNA326480) | marine metagenome | isolation source: seawater | place: Indian Ocean: North | collected 2010
ACGCATGTAGCTGACCAGTACTAATAGCTCAATTGGCTTATTTTATGCACTGAAAAAAATTTTTTTAATATTAGATATCTATTTTCTATTAAATTTGTCTCCATCTTCAATTAATAGATAAGAAAAATTATTTCTGTCTGAAACTATTTTTTTATAAACAGGAAATATATCTTTTGCTTTTTTTAATTTGATTATTTTGATTTCTTTGCACATTAATTTGATTGCATTTGTATAATCCTGGGTATGTTGAGGGCCACCATCCAAAGGTGTTTTTGCTGCTACAGAAGTTCTAATTATAACTTTTAACTTCATCTCGTTCCTAGACATCACTCTTATTTTATCTAGATGATTAATAAGCTGGTTCATTGCAAGAATTAAAAAATCAAATCTAGGATAACATGTTACAGGTAAGTAACCTTCCATTGCAAGACCGATAGCCATTCCCATCTGAACTTCTTCAAACACTGGAAGCTCTATCTTTTTTTTTTCAGATATCCCTACAAGTGTATGATACATTGAATTTCCCGGGTAAGAAATTGATTGACCGAGAAAAATAGTTTTAGGATTTTTTGCCAGTAATTTCATCGATCTAATTAATTCTTGTCTATATGTCATTTTTAAAATAATACCCATGTTCCAGTTCCATGATGAGGATAAGGTCTCTTATATGAATAATAAATGACATCTCCTGGAATTTTGGATTTTTTCCCCCATACTTTATTAGTAGGGGTGTTAGTGCTTAAATTATTATCTTCTACTACAAAGTTTAATGGTAAATTAAAATTTTTTGCATACTTATAAACTTCATGAAATACGCCTGTTTCAAATGCCATATCTCCTATAAAAACCCACACCTTTGAGTTTGATTTTTTTCTCTTTAATCCAACAGCAATACCTAATGCAATTGGAATAACACCCCCAACAATAGACGACGCATAAAATTTTTTCTTATAGTTGTTAATACCCATGCTTCTGCCTTTTAATATTTCTTTTTTAACCCAAGATGGATTAAGTCCATGTAAAATTGCATGATAATGACTTCTCCAGGTAGATAAAACCCAATCTTTTTTTTTTATTTTTTTAAAAATTTTTATCAAAGAATCTTCGTTATTTCCTGATAAATGTATAGGACCTCTTATAGAACCTTTATTGTATATTTTTTTAATCTCTGTTTCAAAATTAATCAAAAATTCTTTAGTAATTTTCTTTTTCATTTTTTATTAATCATACAGAATTTAATTATAATTAATTAATAAAGTAAAACATAATAAGAAATAATGCTACTAAAAACTATTTATAAGTATATTATTTTTTCATGAAAATAAATATTGTTTCAAGTAAACAGTCTTGGATTAATCCTTATTTAAAAAAATTTTCTAATTATCTAAAACGAAGAAAAATGAATGTTAAAATTCTGTATACACATAATCATATAAAGAAATCTGATATATCTTTTTTTTTAAGTTACTGGGATATTGTTCCAGAAAGAATTTTAAAATTAAGTAAGTTTAATTTAGTAGTACATGAGAGTAACTTACCTAAAGGCAGAGGTTGGTCTCCAATTACCTGGCAAATTTTAAAAGGAAAAAAAAAAATAGTTATCTGCTTAATTGAAGCTACAAAAAAAATAGATTCTGGTGATATTTATTTAAAAAAAGAAATTTTTTTTAAAGGAAATGAATTGATCGACGAAATAAGAGAAAAGCAAGTAAAAGTGACACTTAGTCTTTGTAAAAATTTTTTAGTTAAATATAAAAATAGAGCTATAAAAAAAAAGAAACAGAAAGGGATTTCATCATATTATTTTAGAAGATCGCCAAAAGATAGTTTACTCCAACTTAATAAGACGATTAAACAAAATTTTAATTTATTAAGAATAGTAGATAATAAAAAATACCCAGCTTTTTTTTACTTTAAAAATAATAAATATATAATACATATTTATAAAGAAAAAAAATAAAACCTTAACTTGGAAAAATTAAAATTAAATAATAGCAACATTCTTTATGAGGATGCTCTTAAAGTACACCCTGGAGGTGTTCTTGGAATAAGAAGGCCTTATAATTTTATAAGGGGTGAAACTCCAATCTATTTTAAAAAAGGAAAAGGTTCAAAAGTTATTGATGTAGATGATAATGAGTATTTAGATATGTTATGTGCATATGGACCAATAATTATTGGATACAGAGAAGGTGAAATTGATAACGCTGTAATTGAATATATAAAAAACAACGGCGTCTGCTTTTCGTTAACTCAACCAGTTCACAATGAATTATCAAATCTTTTAAATCAACACATACCCTGTTGCGAAATGTCATTATTTGTAAAAACTGGCTCAGATGCAACATCCGCAGCAATAAGAGCAGCCAGAAGTTATACAGGTAAAAATAAAATTATAAGATGTGGTTATCATGGATGGCATGATTGGTGTGTTGAAAATACAGGTGGAGTTCCTCAAAGTACGTTAGACGACGTGCTAACATTTAAATACAACGATATAGAAACATTAAAGGCAACAATTAAAGCAAATCCAGATGTTGCAGCAGTTATTTTAACTCCAATCAATCATCCTTTGGGTGAAAAAGTTGAATTTCCAAAAAACAATTTCCTTAAATTAGTTAGAGATGTCTGCGATGAAAATAAAATTGTTTTAATTTTTGATGAAATAAGAAGTGGCTTTCGAGTTGACCTTGGTGGGGCACAAAAATTATACAATGTCACCCCAGACTTAGCAACATTTGGAAAAGCAATGGCTAATGGATACTCTATAGCAGCTTTAGTTGGAAAAAAAGAGATAATGCAAGTTTATGAAAAGAAAGCATTCATAAGTGCTACATATTTTGAAAATGGGATAGATATCATAGCGTCTATAACGACTATAAATTTTTTAAAAAAAAATAATGTTTTATTAGATATAAAGAAAAAAGGAAAATATATTTTAGATAGATTAAATTCTATAATGCCAAAATATGAGGGAATTTGTGAATACTCTGGCGGTGAATGGATGCCTTTTTTTACATTTTATCAAAACAAAACTGTAAATTACAAATTAGCCAGAAAAAATTTTTTTACAAATTACTTAAGAAATAAAATTTTTATCCAGACAATGCACCATTCTTACATAAGTTATAGACATTCATATGAAGATTTAGATAATTTTTTAAATATAACTGAAGATAATTTAAAAAAATCTATTGGTTTTTGATGTTTAAAAAAAAATTTAACTCTGTAAAAGCAAGTGCTATTGCTGAATATATTGGTTCAAAACTAATTGGCAACGACATTATTGTGCAAACTTTTTCTTCAATAGATAATCCAAAAGAAAATTCTTTAATTTTCTTCACAGAAGAAATTAATACATCCTTTGGCCTGACAGAAAATAAAATATTAGATTTAGAAAAATTAAAAAATATCCCAAATTTACTATTACTAGTATCAGAAAAGACTGATTTGAAAAATTACAACATTCAACATATAATTTCAAATAATCCAAGGCATGATTTTGAAAAAGCTTTAAATCATTTTTTTATTGAAGAAGAATTTAAATCTGGCATACATAAAACTTCAATAATTGAGAAATCTGCTAAAATTGGATCAGGTTGTTTTATTGGTCCAAATTGTTACGTTGGGGAAGATGTTATTATTGAAAATAATTCTAAATTGCTGGCAAATGTTGTTATACATGGGAGAGCGGTTATTGGACAAAATTGTAGGATTAAATCAAACAGCACTATTGGAGGTGAAGGTTTCAGTTTTTCAAAAGTTGATAAAGATATGCAACATTTTTGTCATACAGGGCAAGTTGTTATCGAGAATGATGTTTGGATAGGATCCTCTGTTACAATTGAAAAAGCCACAATAGATAAAACTTTAATTAAAAATGGTGCAAAAATTGATGATTTAGTTCACATTGGTCATAACTCTATTATTGGAGAGTATTCACAAATAACAGTAGGCTCAATAGTATGTGGAAGGGCTGAAATAGGAAATAATTGTTGGCTATCGCCAAATTCAATAATTGAAAACGCAATAAAAATTGGAGATCATAGTTTAATAGGTGCAAATACTTATGTACGAAAAAATGTTGAAAAAAATGTAATCGTTTCTGGAAATCCCAATAGAATCATAAGAAGATTAAAAGAAATTTAAAAATAATCTCTTAAAATATAGAATGCTTCAGCAAATTCTAAACCACATTCGCCTCCTCTTTTTATCGCTAAAGATTTTATATAATTTTTTGATCGTGGGTGTTTTTTATCTCTCATTTCAAGATTATAAAATTTATATAAACCATTAATTTTTTTATTTATGGTTTTTTTGATATCAGTGTAATAGTTTGGATTAAAGCTATCTTTATAATTATATTCTGTACTGGATGGTGTTTCATATAAAATAATTTTATACTTTTTTTTTAATGGTCTAAATGCAACAAGAACACTTTCGGTAACAATTCTATGATCTCTATTAAGGTCAGAAAAATGATGAGAATAAATTATATTTGGTTTAATTTTGTCCCTTATTTCCTCAATTTTTTTTGTAATTTCCAGCAAGGGATATGTTTCAAATTTTTGATCTTCTAAACCTAAGTTAAAAATATTTTTTAATTTAAAATATTTTGAAAACTTTTTTTTATCATTTGTTAATTGTTTTTTTGTTTTAATTTTAGATGTATTTCTTGATGAAGCATAATCAGTAAATAAAACCACTGATACCTCATCGTTATTTTGTACATGCTTAATTAAGGTTCCACCCACACCCAATAACTCATCATCTGGATGAGCGCTAAATATAATTACTTTGTTCATTTTTCAATATTTTTAATTAGAATTATATCGTCTTTATACAATTTTTTTTTTGTTTTTTTCCCTAAGATTTTGTTAACTTGATATGGCTTAATCCCATAACCAGGTCTTTTAAAATCCAAATCTGAATATTTCAATATTTCTCCTTTTTTTATCTCTCTTTTTGATACGCATGAAATACCAAAGTTTTTTCTTGATAAAGCTTCCTTTTTTTCAAAATCTATCTTCCCAGATCCTAGAAGTTTTTCAACGTTATTTACATCTCTAATATAATTATTAAACTCTTTTTCATCTGCTGAAAAATTATGATCTGGGCCGGAAAGTTTTTTATTTAATGTAAAGTGTTTTTCAAACCATACGGCTCCGTAATATCTTGAAAAAATTGCAGATAAGTTATTTGTTGTATGATCGCTAAAACCAACTAAACACTTATACTTATTCTTTATATTTTTTAATCTTTTTACATTTGCATCTTTTATCTCTGTTGGATAGTTTGATGTACAGTGTAAAACAATTAAATTATTTTTATTGTATTTTTTAAAAAAACTTAGTGCATATGATATTTCTTTATCTTTAGACATACCTGTAGAAATAATAACTGGAAGCTTGTGCTTACTAATTTTTTTTAAAATATTAGTATGAGTCAGAAAATCTGATCCATTTTTAATTATCTTCACTCCAATTTCCATCAATTCATCAATTGCTCTCACATTAGTTGGTGTTACATGAAAATTTATTTTGCTTTTATCACAGAATTGTTTTAATTCTGATAATTGTTTAAAAGATAATTCATTTTTTTTAAATAATTCGAACTGATTTATTTTAATTCTTTTCCCTTTATTTTTATAAAATAAATGAATTTTCCTGTTAGATATGAAATCTTCTGTTTTATAATATTGAAATTTAACCGAATCCGCCCCTGCTTTTTTTGCTGCAATAATTGTTTTTTTTGCTAATTCAATACTGCCATTGAAGTTTATGCCTACCTCAGCCACAAAAAAAGGTTTTGATTTTTCAGAAATTTTGTAATTTTCAAATTTGAAGCTATTCATTAATTATTTTTTTTATATGAGTATAAATTCTTTGTAAACATTTATCATCAATTAAAGACTTACTTTTATTATCTGCAATTATTGCCTCAATTAATTTTTTTTTTGAAATCTTGTGAATGTTTTTTTTTGTAAGTTTTCCAAAAAAATTATTATAAATCTTTTTATAATATACTCCATTTTTTATTTGATCTTGTGATGTTGCAAACAAAATCGAAGGTATTTTTAGATATATTCTTTCAATCTCAGATAATCCAGGAGAACCATAAACTAAATTTACTCTCGATAGATAATAAAGATATTTATTTTTATTAAAAATAAATACATTTTTATTATTTTCGATTTTTTTACTAGCTAACAAATAATAATTAAAATCCTTTTTAAAAGTATAGTGCTTTAAAAAAAATTTTATTATATGGTCTGAGTTATAGCCAAAGTTAATCATTATTGCATTTTTTATCGAATTTGGTTTTCTTTTTAAATTTTTAATAAATTCTGGAATTATAAGATATTTTTTACCTTGTAAAATTTTTTGACTTTTAAAACTAGGTTTAATTTTTTTCTTAAAGGGATATGGAGAAATAATTATACTACCATATCTTTTTCTAGTGTTTTTATCGTCGATAATAATTGTTTTTTTGTTATTCTTGAATATTTTTTTTTCTAGTGATTTATCAATATAGTAGCTATCAATAATTACTAGTTCGTCTTTAACAATATCGAAGATTTTGTCATAATTTACAAATTGAAAGTTAGAAATATTAGAAAATGGTAAAATTTTTTTATATTTTTTAAGCAAATAATACTTAACTTTAAATTTTTTCTTTCTCAGATAATTGCCAAGAGTTCCCGATCTTATTAAATGCCCAGCGCCTGTTTTGGAGTCAAAATCGATAAGGAAGTTGATTTTATTATTAGATTTTGCCATTTAATGATAGTTTTATCATATATAATAAATGAATAAAATTACTTATAACAAACAATATTTAGATAATAAGGATATAAAAGAAGTAATTAAGTCTTTAAAAAATGATTTAATCACAACTGGTCCTTATATAAAAAATTTTGAAAATAAATTATCAAAATATCTTAAAGTTAAAAATGTAGTTACATGTTCAAGTGGAACTAGTGCTTTATATATTGCATTGCGAGCTCTAAATGTTAATAAAAATGACGTAGTAATAATTCCTGCAATCAATTTTATTGCTTCAATTAATATGGCTCATCTTTTAGGTGCTAGAATATATTTGTGTGACGTTAATGAAAATACCGGACAAATGACTCCAGAAAAATTACTTGAATGTATAAAAATTAATAAAATAAAAAAAATAAAAGCAGTCATTACTATGTATTTAGGTGGAAATCCTAATAATATAGTCAATTTTTATAAATTAAAAAAAAAATACAATTTTTATTTAATCGAGGATAGTTGTCATGCTTTAGGATCTTCATATTACTTTAAAAAAAAAAAAATAAAAATTGGCAGTTGTTATCATTCAGATATCGCAACTTTTTCTCTGCATCCAGTAAAATCAATTACTACAGGTGAGGGAGGTTTTTTAACAACTAATTCAAAGTTTCTGTCCGAGAAATTTAAATTGTTAAGATCGCATGGAATAATCAGGTCAAGTCGTGGAAAAAAATATTGGAAATATGATGTTTCACAACCTAGCTTTAACTTCAGAATGTCAGATATAAATGCTTCTTTGGGATACTCGCAATTAAGCAAGCTTGACAAATTTGTAAAAAAAAGAAATTTTGTTGTTAACTTGTATGAGAATAAACTCTCTGATATTTCAGATAAAGTAAAAATTCTTAAAGCAAATAATAATATAATCTCTTCTTATCATCTTCTAATAATGATTATTGATTTTAAAAAATTAAAAATAAAAAAGGATAAGCTTATTTACTTACTAAACAAGAGTGGTATTTACCCACAATATCATTATGACCCAATATATAAATTTTCATATTATAAATTTTTACAAAGAGGAAAAAAATTTGAATCCTCAGAAAAATATTATCAAAGTGCAATAAGTGTACCTATATATTATAGTTTAAGTATAAAAAATTTGATGAAAGTAATTAAAAGTGTAAAAGATATTATTAAAAAATATGAAAAATAAGTCAGTTTTAATAACAGGAGGCACAGGCTCTTTTGGAAAAAAAATGGTCTCCCATTTATTGGGATTAAAAAATTCTCCAAGGAGAATTGTTATTTTTAGCAGAGATGAGTTAAAGCAATTTGAAATGCAAAAACAATTTGATATTAAAATAAATGGAAATTTAAGATTTTTTATTGGAGATGTAAGAGATAAAGATAGATTAAAAAGAGCTTTTGAAGATGTAGATATTTTAATTCATGCAGCGGCCTTAAAACAAGTTCCAACAGCAGAATATAACCCTACAGAGTGCATAAAAACAAATATAATAGGAGCTCAAAATATAATAGAGGAGGCTTTAGATAGTGGGATAAAAAAAACAATTGCACTATCAACCGATAAAGCATCATCACCTACAAATTTGTACGGAGCCACAAAGTTATGTTCTGACAAGTTATTTACGTCTGCAAATAACATTAAAGGTAAAAGAAACATTATTTTTAGCGTTGTAAGATATGGCAATGTTTTTGGAAGTAGAGGATCAATAGCCCCATTATTTGCAAAAATAAAAAACAATCAAGTATTCCCTGTTACAGATTTTGAAATGACTAGATTCAATATTACACTTAAAAAAAGTATAGATATGGTTTTGTGGGTTGAAAAAAATATGAAAGGTGGAGAAATATTTGTACCAAAAATACCATCTTATAAAGTTATTGATTTGGTAAAGGCATTTAATAAGAATGCGAAATTAAAAAAAATTGGTATTAGGCCAGGTGAAAAAATTCATGAAGAAATGATTTCATCCAGTGATGCTATTAATACAATAGATTTAAATGATTATTATGCAATTTTGAACGATTACGCAAAGAAATTAAAATTTTATAAAAATTCTAAATATGTAAATAAAAATTTTTATTATAATTCTGGAAATAATCCAGAATTTTTGAAAATTAATCACTTAAAAAAACTTATAGAAAATGAATTAAGTTAAAAAGTATAAAGATGGACACTTTTATATTTGTTCAGGCTCGTCAAGGCTCTACAAGATTTAGAAATAAAGTATTAAATAAAACAAACGGGACAGAGCTTATTAAAATTCAATACAAAAGATTACTAAAGGTAAAATCAAAAAAAAAAATTGTTTTTTTAATTCCAAAAACAAAAAATCAAAAATTAAAGAGATTTTTAATATCAAATAAAATAAAGTTTTTTGAAGGCAAAGAAAATGATGTTTTGTCCAGATACTATGAAGCAGCCAAAAAATTTAAAGCAAAGAAAATAATAAGACTAACTGGAGATTGCCCTTTAATTGACCATAGATTATTGGATAGGCTAATAAGGTTCTTCAATTCTAGTAAATTTAGTTACGTTTCTAATATAATTAAAAGATCATTTCCCCATGGTATGGACATGGAAATGTTTAATTACAATACCTTAGAAAAAATTAAGAAGTCAGCTAAATCCAAGTTCGATAAAGAACATGTGACATCCTATATAACAAAAAATAGGAAAGAATTTTTAATTGGGCACCTTTTAAATATAAAAAATGAAAAAAAATATAGAATTACTGTCGATTATAGAGAAGACTTAAAACTAGTAGATAAGATAATTAACTATTTTAAACCAAATATTTATTTTTCTACAAAACAAATTGTTAATTATTTAAAAAAAAAACCACATTTAGTTAAAATTAATTCTAAGTATAAAATTTATTAAATGTATTGTTTAAGTAAGAACATATATCCTAAAATATTTATATTAAATATTATTTAATAGAAGTAATAGTGATGTTTTCTACAAAAAAGTTCATAACAATTAAAATTATAAGTAATTTTTAAAAAGATAATAATATTATAAAAAATAAAAGAAATTTAAGACAACGAAATCTTTAAAATACTCTAAAATATTCTCCAAATATAATAATTTTTTTGTTTGATAAAAGAATTTTTAATTTTTACTCTATCAAAATGTAATCCTTTAAATAGTTTTTTATATTTCATTATTAATTTTGATGTTAGTTTTTTATTTTCGAAAAATTTATTGTCAAAATTTAGTAAAACATTTTGTTTTAAAATCTGCCAATTGAAAGATCCAATCAAAAACTTCATTATTAATGTTATAGATTTTATCCCTCTTAAGCGAAAAATGGTTATAAAGAAATAAAATAAATTTTGTTTTTCAGTTACTTTATTCTTTTTTAATAATTTGTGAATTTCATCAGCAATTTTTTTATGATTATCACCATTCTTAGGTCCAAGATATCTTAAAGATAAAGAACTAGTATTCTTTTTTTTCTTAGAATTGTAAATTTTATTGATATTTTTTTTTAATATTTTGTAATCATTAATGTATTTAGATATTTTTTTTAGTTCTTCAAAGATATCCCAATATTTGTATTTTTTTTTGTGGTCAAAGAAAATAGAAAATTTGTTTAAGTAATCAGCTTCTAATGCTGAGGTGGAATTTCTGTGAATTAATCCATTGCAGTTATAAAGATAAGGGATAACAGAGTTTAAATCATTCACTGAAACATTTTTGTATTTTTTAAAATTTTTTTTATAAATTTCAGAGTTTTCAAAAGGATGAGATCTTAGAATAAAATTAATATGCTTACATTCTTCAAATAAATTTTTTATATTTTCGAGAAAAAAAATAAATGATAATTTATCTTCATTAATTATATTGTTATAAAAATCTTTTTTTATTGTTTTTTCAAAAAATTTTTTATTTTCTGATCTATTAGAATCAATTGAGTTATATTGTGTAAAATTAGTATTAATTAAAATATATTTTTTAAAATTTATTTTAAAATCTTTAAAAAACAATTTATAGTATTTATGGTAATAAAGGTCTGATCTTGGACTGCCTGTAGCAACAATTTTATTTAAAATTCTTCTGTCCTTAGTGATTTTACTTATTTTTTTTTTGTAAAAATTATTCCACAAAAAATATTTATCCACATATTTTGCAGTATTTATAACGTTATTTAAATAATGATTTGGTTTAAAATTTATTGAACCTTCGTTATCTAGTACAACTAATTGAATACCAAATTTATTAGCAAATTTTATAATCACATCATTTCCACTACTCCCCTCTTTTATCATTCTTCCATGATGTAATATTATTAAGTTAGGTTCTAAAAAAGGAACCAAATGAAAGTCATACTGCGATAACAATAATATTTCATAATTTTTTTTTGTGAGCTCATTGGTTAAAAGCATTGTACCGTCCAAGTCTCTTTGTGTCTGATCAACAATTATTAATATTTTCTTTTTTTTCAAGTTGAATACTTATTTTAAATGGTTATTAAATATATCATGATAAAAATATTTATAAAGAAAAGAGACTCAAAAATTTATGGATTTTTTTAAAAAAGTAATTATTAAATATTAAATATAATTAAAAAAAAGTGATTAAAAATAATATACTTCAAGATCGTTCACAAATTTATAACTTATTTAATAAAAAAAAAAAAGATGATCAAATTTTATTCAAATACAGATTAAAAATTACCGATAAGAAAAGATTAAAAAAATTGACTAGAGATGTTATTTATAAATGTCTTTATAAAAACTATAAAAAAAAATTTAAGCTACACAAAAATTATTTAGAAAAATATCAAGAGCATATATTTAATCTTCCAAATATAACTCCTAATGGAGCTTTCAATTGTACCCCCGAAATCGCGAAAGAATTCAACAAACTACATAAATTTTACCTTAAACTTTTAAAAAATCATAAAATTTTAAATAATTTAAATACAGCAACTAATTTAGTCTTAAGATTAAAAAAAGGCAGACAAGATGTGAATTTAGATAAAAGAAAATATGCCACTTCTAAAATTCATTCTGACGCTTGGAATGGGCAAGTTTGTGATGCTATTTGTATGACAATGGTAGATGGAGATGTAAGAAATAATAGTGTTGAATATTATTGTCCAATAAATCCTAGCAAAAATATTTTAAAAAAAATTAATAATTTTGATGATGGAAGTAAATTATATGAAAAACTTAAACCATTAGGGATAGCCCAAGAAGGCGTATGTAATATTTTTGATCAGATATGTTTACATAGGACATTCCAAAGAAAGTCATCACCGAGAGTATCAATAGATTTTGGTATATCTTTTAAAAGAAAAAAAAATATTAAAGATCATTATATTAAAAATTCAAATAGATATAAATATTATAATTTGTCAGAATGGAAAAAATTAAACTATTTAAATATAAAAAAGTTTAAGTTTTCATTATTAGATTTAGAGAGAAAATATAAATAAAAATTAATGTGAGACAGATTGTAATTGCTTGTACTCTTAGGAAATTTAAAAAAAATGATTATTTGTCAAAGTTACAAATTGAATTTTTAAAAAGTTTAAGCAATCAAACTTATAAAAATTTTATTTTAGTAGTAACAGATTTTGATAATTTCAATTTTAAAAATTATTTATCAAAATTCAATTTTAGGTTTAAAGTAGTTAAAAGCAAAAATATTGATATTATTAAAAGAAAAAAAGCGAAATTTTCTTTTTCTGAAACAATAATACATGCATCTAAATTAATACAAAAAAATAAATCAATACTTTTGCACACAAATGTTGAAGTAGTATTTGAAAATAATTTCTTTGAAGAAATAATTAATAATTTTGAACCTAACTCAAGTATATATTCCTTCCCAAACCTTCAATTTAGAAATTTAAAAGAATTAAAAAAAAATCAATTTTTTGACATCTATAGAAATAAGACAATTAATAACTTTTATTTTTATAATCCAAATAAATATATTACTGAAACAATAGCTGTTGATGGAGACCTAATTATTAAAAATAGAAAGATACTAGAAAAATTTAAAAAATGCATTGGAACCGAAGATGGATATTCAAAAACCATAAAGCCTGGATTTTTGGCAAAAGTAAAAAAAAATATATTTTTTAAATCAAAAATTAAGAATATTTCCCACTCATACGATCCACTTGCCATAAATCATATCATAAACCATAGCGACTTTGAAATAAGAAAAAAAAATAATAAAATATATTTATCTTTTTATAAACATTTAAACTTAAATAAAATATTTTATGATAGTTCGATAAGAAGGATTTTAATTAATAACGAATTTAAAGCTGTTGGCAAATTGAAAGATAAAATACTATTTTTTTTATATTATAAATTTTATTTAATTTTAGAAATTGTAAAAAAATTATTTCTTAAAACTCAAAGTAATATTCACGGTATAATTTTAAATCAGAATAAAAGATATTTAAAAAGATTGTTAAAAACAGAAATAAATAAAATTTCATATAAAACTATAAAAAAAATGGAAAATAAAAAAAAAAATCAAAAGTTATTAGAAATAATTCCAGAGTATGTACGTTTTCAAGAAAAAGCGAAGCTGAAGGTACTTCCTCTACAAAATAAATATGTCTTAAACTTTATATTATTTAAATTATCAGAACCTAAATATTATTTTAACCAAAGAAAACTTAAAAATGAATTATTATCAAATATTCTTAATTCATTTGAATACTTAAGTTATAACTATAATAAGAATAGAATATCAAAAAATATATTCTCATTTGAATTTTTTAAATTGTATATTAATGAAAAAATATAAAACAGGCATTCCAGATTTATTTATTATTAAAATCTCAGCTTTTATGGATAAAAGAGGGAAATTTTATGAAACATTTAATTTTAAAGCTTACAAATTAAAAATCCTAAAACGTTCTTTCCTTCAGGATAATATCTCTATATCAAAAAAAAATGTGTTCAGAGGATTTCATGGTGATTTTAAAACTTATAAACTTACATCTTGTATATTTGGAAAGATGAGATTCTTTTTTATAGACAATAGAAATAAAAGTAAAACTTTTAGAAAAATAGTATCATTTGAAGTTTCCTCGAAGAAATTTATACAATTTTTAGTTCCACCAGGGATTGGGATGGCTACACTAACATTAAGCAAAGTTTCATACTTATCTTATAAGCAGACTACTTATTACAATTTAAGTTCTCAATTTACAATCAAAATTAGAGAATTAAATACCAAATTAAAAATACCAAAAAAGATTATAATCTCAAAGAGAGATAGTTAATTTAGGTGTAAAAATGCTTTATAATTACTGAGTCTGTAGAGTAAGCTATAAAATTATAATTAGATTTTTTTAATTTTTTAATTTTTGATTTATCTGGCGATATAGAGTGTATTCCAACTGGTATGTTATTTTTTTTCATTGTTGTGACTATTTTCTTAATTTTGTTTTCAATTAACTTTGTTTCACCAAGTTTAAATTTATTGTAAGAAGCTGATAAATCAACAGGTCCAATAAAAAAACCATCAAAATTCCTAAAATCTAAAAGTGTATTAAGATTTTCAAATGCTTCTTTTTTCTCGATCATAGGAATCAGTATTGGTGAAAATTTTAGGTCATTTTGTTTAAAATGAAAATTATTTGATTTTGCATATCCTATACTTCTTTCTCCTTTAGGTGGATATAATGAATATTTTACTACATCCTTCAAATCATTCTTATTATTTGTGTTTGCTATTATTAATCCGTCAATTCCCAAGTCCAATATTTTAGGTGCAAGCTTAATATCTTTTATATTTAAACGTACTAAAATAGGGAAATTTTTATTTATTAAACTGTTTTGCATGTAACTTATATCTGATAAGTTTATTAATCCATGTTCAAGGTCTATACAACACCAATCAAATGTATCTTTAATAATGTTACCAATTTCGTAGATTGGAAGTTGAAACCATGCGCCAATTAAACATTTTTTTTTTAATTTTTTTCTGAAAGCTGATATTTTTTTATTTATCATTTATCTCTTTTATTACTTCAATAATACCTTGTCCAATGTCTATATAGTCGATAGGCACAATTTTTTTCGATTGATTAGGAATATATCTATAAGGAGTAACACCATAATGATCCTCAACTACTTTATTTAAAAATTTTACTTTTTTCTTTTTATTTAAAATTTCAAATATTGTTGTAAATAATTCATTTGAGGATAATGAAGATTGTCCAGATATTAATATTGATTTATTTAAATATTTTTTACTCTTAACAGCAGTATAAGTTAATTTGGCAGCATCTTTTACATGAATATATTCTCTCAATTCTTTGCCATTTCCTTTATATGTAATTTTACCTTTCATCATTGCTTCTTTTACAAATTTTTTTATACCATTCCATTCCTGAGCTTGTGGACCATAAACTGAACCATATCTTAAAAATATGTAATTAAAATTATAATTTTTTGAAAATTCACTAATTATTATTTCAGCACATTGTTTGCTTGCTCTATAAAATGAGCCTAAGTCATTATTTACATATATTGTCGAAGCATAATAAAAATTTTTTACTTTTTTTTTTATTAAAAATTTCAAAACATGTATTAATTTTAAAACATTATTTTCTAAAGTTTCTAATGGATAAATCTTCGAATATCCTATGTCAGCGATGTCAGAAAAGAAATAAACATCAGAATTTGTAGAAATTGAATTCTTGTATTTTTCCAAATTAAGAATGTCACAATTTATTTGTTTTTGAAAATTTTTTAATACTTTCTTTGGCTTTTTATCAATAATTAATATTTTATTTTTACTTTTTGAAATTTCATCTGCCAAGTTACTTCCTAAAAAACCAGATCCACCAAATACTATATTTTTATACATATTTTTTAATAATTCTTACAAATTTTAAATCGTCTTCATAATCTACATCAATAGACTCAATTTTGTTAGTTTTAAATATTTGTGGTTTTTTCCCTATTCTGTTTTGATTTTTAATAAAAGATTTTCTTGAAAAAATATAAAAACAGGAGTTTTCCTCGTACAATTTTTTTAAATTCTGAGTAGTTGGTGATTCCTTTATTTTATGATTGTATGGTTTAAGATTTTTATTCCAAAGTCTTTTCTTAAAATCATTTACAGAAAAAATACTGTCATATTTTTTCTTATTTTTTCTGAAATATTTAATTGCTTTATCAATAGTTAAATACTTAAGACAGGGGTTCGTTGCATGAACTTGAATAAATTGATCGCCTTCATAATTTTCTAAAACATCTTTAATCACTAAATTCATATTGCAATTGCCCCTTAAACTTAATGGTCTTTCATGTAACAAAATTTTTGAATTTTTTATGTTTAGTTTGTAGTCTGTGGTTATAATTACTTTTTTAATTTGCTTAGACTTTAAAAGCTCATTTAATATAAATTCGTATAAATGTTTACCATTTATAATTTTCTTATTTTTATTTTTAATTCTTTTACTATTTTTCCTAAGTGGTAATATCGATATCATTATATGAAAGTTTTAATTGCCACATCACCGTTCGCAAGTCAATCAAAAGCACCATTGAACCTATTGAAAAAGCATAAATTTAATATTACTTTGGCATCTGAAAAAAAAATTCCAAAAAACTTAGATCAATTTGAAGCTATAATAGCCGGTGTTTACAATTTTGATGTAGAAACTTTATCAAAATTTAAAAAATTAAAGATATTATCAAGGGTAGGAATAGGTTATGATAATGTAGATTTAAATTATTTAAGAAAGAACAATATAAAGCTAACAATAACTCCTAATTTACATGGATATACAGTTTCTGAATTAATTTTAACTTTTCTTCTAGCAAAAATTAGAAATATTTTGCCATTTCATCAAGATTTAAAAAATAAAAAGTGGAAGAGAGAAATTACTTATAATTTGAAGGATTATAAAGTGGGAATTATGGGCTTAGGTGTTGTAACTCAAAAACTACTGAATTTTCTTCACCCTTTTCAAATTAAAGAAATATTAATAAACGATATTGAAAAAAAAAATTTTATAAAAAAAAAAAATATAAAATACGTAAATAAACAAAAATTATTCAAAAACTCGGATATACTGATAATAAATATTCCATCTAGTAAAAAAAATAGAAACTTAATAAGAGACAAATATTTTTCAATTATGAAAAAAAATATTTTTATTGTTAATACATCCAGAGGAGATTTGATAAATGAAAAAGATTTATTCAAATTTCTAAAAAAAAACAAAAACGCATTTGCTGCTTTAGATGTTTTTAAAAATGAGCCAAATTTAGGACATTTGCGTAGACTTAAGAATATTATTTTTACTCCTCACATTGCTTCACATACATCTAACACTAGGAAAGATATGGAATTACAAGCTACTAAAAATATCATTTCTTATTTGATCCATAGAAAATTAATAAACCAAGTTAAATAAACTACCAGATTTTTCTTAAAACCTTTTTTGTTAAATTAAGTTTTTTATTAAAAATATTATTTTTAAAATTTATCTCATTTAAATTAGTAAATTCGACAGTTAGTGACTGATAAACTGTTTTTAAAATGGGCCAATTTTTATATATTTTTTTTGATAAATTATTTTTATATAAAAATATCTTACATTTAAAAATAACTGCGTATATTAAGGAGGTAGAATGAAAAGATACAATATTGTTACAATTTAAAAAAAATTCATAAATAGAACCACTAAAATAATTGAAATTAAATTCACTTAACTTATTTCCATAATAATTTTTAAAAATCTCAATATCAGTTGAAGGATGAAGTCTAAAAAAAATATTATAACCCTTATTATTTAATTCTTTGGCAATATTTAGAAAAAAAATATTATCTTCATAAGAGGATATATAATAATCATACCTTTTTAAACTTTTAGAATTAAATCTTTTAATAAACGGTCTTAAAATTATACCTACATTCTTCTCTTTATTATAATTAATATTTCTTGGAAAATTAAATTTAGAACACGGCAATCCGTAATATATTGAAGAATATTTTTTTTTTAACAAATCAAAGTTTTTTCTATTTGAAAATAATACTTTGTACTTTATGGAATATTCTTTTAGTAAGATGAGGTTGTCTTTATCTATTTCTTCCCCTAATTTTCTGTAATGCGGCGCATGAGGCACTAAAATAATTTCTAAACATTGAACTTTTATTATACGTAAAAGTATTTTTAAAAAATATATCTGTGAAAATTCTTTATTATCAAGATATATTTTATCTGAGTTTTTTATTATTTTCTCTATTTTTTTTAAATTAACTAAATTAAAGGATAATTTGTTTATGAAAATTTTTTTTTTTAGAAAAAAATTTTCAGAAAGTTTTCTCAATAATTTATTTTTTCCAAAAAAACTTCTTAGATAGTATATTTTTAAATTTATCTTAAATAATTTATTTAGTTTAATTAGGTTTTTTTTGATTCTGGAATCATTTAAGTCCCAAACAATAATTATTAATTTATCAAATTTCCCTGATTTAAACTTTAACGAGTAATAAGGAATAATAAAATCTAAGTTGGATGTATTTTTAAATATAATATGTGTATAAGTTCTCATCTTGAAGAGGTATTTTCATCAATAATTTTCCTTTTCAATTTGATTTTTGTCATATCTTCAATGTTTTCTCTTGCTTTATGACCAAATTTCTTTTCAATTTTATCTAAAAAATTTTTACTTTTATGATATTCAATGAACTTTTCGTCTCTTAGCTTTAAAACTTCAAATGCTTTCAAATGATCAGTTGGTAATGGTTGTGTATTATATGAATGGAATGAATATCCTTCATAATTTTCAGGCAATTTTATTTTATCATCTAAAGCCTTTTTATATAATTGACTCCCAGGAAGTGCCATCGCTGCATAAGTATTCCAACCAAGAGTATTCAATTTTAAACTCAATTCATAAGTTTTTTCAATTGTCTCTTTTGTGTCTCCTGGTAAACCATATATATAATTTGCCATAACCTCAATATCTGCATCATGGACTTGAGATATAACTTTTTCAACATCAACATCTTCGAATTTACCTTTCGAAACTTCTAGTCTTACTCTTTTATCACCACTTTCTATTCCCAGACAAAGCCACTTTATTCCTGCAGATCTTACAAGACTTAAAATATCTTTTCTTCTAACCGTATCA
>MDSZ01271959.1_pt1 | contig 18921 bp, 10 predicted proteins | sample 811201 | NCBI WGS metagenome assembly MDSZ01 (sample SAMN05326647, study PRJNA326480) | marine metagenome | isolation source: seawater | place: Indian Ocean: North | collected 2010
CCCCCCCCCCAAAAAAAAGAAGAAAAAGGAAATAATAAAATAAAGGGGTGGAAAAAGACCCACCAAATGCTGCCAAAGCGAGAGACAAAAAAGAACGACGACGACGACGACGAAGATATTTTTTCAAAAAACACAAAAGCAATTCTGTCTCGACATTATTTAAGAGACTTTGAAGAGCGCCAAAAGCAGCCCTCTCTGAATCTCTGACGCGAAGAAGAAGAAGAAGAAGAAGAAGAAGAAGAAGAAGTACAACAACAAAAGGAAGGCTTTTTGTCGTCGTCATGGGGTGCGTCGTCGTCGAGAGTTGTTTTTAACGCGACGAGAAAAGCAGTGTCGTTTTCCTTTTGTCTCAATTATTATTAAGTCGTCTTCGTTTTTTGGTTTAATTGTGCCAGCGCACAACGATGATGATGATGGGAAAATGACACCGTTTGTGTCGTCGACGTGTTTTTAGAAAGATCGAGTCTTTTCAGAGGACATCGAACGACGACGACGCGTCTCCGTGTCGGTATTTGACCACGGAAAACTGCAAGAGCGCAAAAGCGCGCGCTGCTTTCGCTCGTAAAAGGACTCTTTTGCGCTTTTACGTCCAATTTTTTGTACAATTTTGTCGGACGACAAAAGAAAAGAGAAAAGAGAGCTCTTCCCCTTCCCATCTGTTGTTGTTATTGGTGTGCGCGCGAAGAAAGCGAACGAAGCCCGCTGACCATTATTATTATTATTATTATTCACCTCTCATCACTTTTTCCTCGCGTGAAAACACAAACAGATTCTTTTCGAAGAAAGAGGTGGACCCGGACGCGGACCCTCACGGTGGCGACGATTTCATCGAAGGCGGTAAGAGACGATGCACGGACGTTTTGTTCCTATTGGCGTTTATCGCGTTTTGGGTCGGGATGTTAGCGATCGGCGGCTATGGTTTCTCCAAAGGCGATCCAGCGTTGTTGATCATGGGCACGGACTACGAAGGCGTTCTGTGCGACGAGAAAGGTACCGGAGTTAATGGGACTGGAAGTGGGAACGTCATCGATAACACTGGGTTGAAAACCAGGTATTGGGCAAACTTTTTGGAAGTCGCGGCGGTGGCGAGAGCTGCGGCGGTGGCGGTAACCACGCCGTCGTTCTCGTCTTCTTCGTATACTTTGGCGGATGCGAAGAGCATGTGCGTTTCCACGTGTCCACAACCATCGACGGATGGGAATGTGACGTGGTTTTGCGATTACCCAGAAAGCAATTCGTACGAAGCGAGTTTCACGAAAGAAGCGTGGGTGCTTAAAAACGGTGACGTGTATTCCGATTTAACTGACGCAGAAAAAGTGTCGAGTTTGCAATTGAAAGGACCGTGTTACCCGGTTTTGATTCCAAGCGTCAACACGTACTTTTCGTGCAACTATTACGGCGACTTCTCGTGGTCGTCGTTCTACGCGTTTACGAACTTGACGGTTTCGAGTACCTCCGGCACAAACTTTCTCACAGATAGCACGTACAGCTCGTTTTCCTCCTTGGATGGCTTGGTTGAAAGCATCAACTCGGAAGTGACGGACTACATCGCTGGTCCAATGGAGCGATTCCAAAGGTATATCGATGACTTCATCGTCGCGAAGAACGTTTTAGGCATGGCGGCGGGCGCCTGCCTCGTGTTATCGCTCGCATGGTTGCTCATTTTGAGATACTTCACCTCACTCTTTTGCTGGGGCACGGTTATCGTGGTCAACCTCGGGTCAATTGCGGTGACATGTTATTTGGCCATGTATTCTGGATTAATCGGTGATGACGAAATCTCTGGATTTGTTGATTCCACCGGTTTGGATTCCACCGAGCTCAACGCGTCCTCTTGGGTCGATCCGGCTTCTGAAAACGAGGAAGTGTTGAAGGTGTGCACGTACATCATGGCGGTATTTACCGTCATCTTCTTCATCTTCACCATGTTAATGGTTCGACGCTTGAAAGTTGCAATCGCGTGCATTAAAGTGTCCATCAGTGCATTCTCGACGGTGCCGAGCTTGGTTATCTTTCCGTTGATCCCGTGCATCACGATGATGTTGATGTTCTTGTACTGGGTGTTTGCCGGCGTCTATCTCATGTCCTGTGGTGACCAAAAGATCCGTGATGGTTGCGTCCATCCGTTTGAATCTTCCGAAATGCACAAATGCGGCGTAGAAACCGAATGGAGTCGCGAGTTACAATACATGCTCTTGTACCACTTCTTTGGCTTCTTGTGGACATCGCAGTTCTTCATTGCGCTGTCGTATTTGGTCGTCGCGTACGTCTTTGCCAAATTTTACTGGTCTGGTGCGGACAAGATGGGGTTGGCTCCGTTGTTGACATCCATGAAAAGAATGCCGTTCTACCACTCCGGATCGGCTGCGTTTGGTTCGTTCTTGATTGCCGTCATGCAATTCGTTCGCGTGTGCATGCGCGTCGTCATGACGGGCTTGAAGAAAGTCGACCGAAACGGCAAAGTCTTCGCCATCATCGGCTACTTCATCGAGTTCTGCTTGTGGTGCTGCCAAAAGATCATCGAGTTCATTAACCGGAACGCGTATATTATGATTGTCATCGACGGCAACTCCTTCTGTTGGTCCGCATTTCAAGCGTTGAAGTTGATGATTGCCAACGTCATGTCCGTCGCCGCGGTTAACATCGTCGGTGATTTGCTCTTGTTCTTGGCGAAATTAAGTATCTCCATCGGTACTGCTTTCTTGGCGTTCGTCATGTTAAACGGCGATGAGTACAAGGACGAAGTTTCCTCCCCGATTTTAATCTGCTCCATCATCTCGATTTTCGCATACTCCGTGGCCGCCGTCTTCATGGGCATTGTCGAAATGGGCATCGACACCACTTTATTGTGCTATTGCAGAGACACGGAAAAGCACGGCGGTACCCCGCAATACGCGCCGGATGTTTTATTAAACGCCTTGGGTATTGCTGATGAGGTCCAAAAAGCCGAAGAGGAGAGAAAAGCTGCGAAAGCGGCGGCAAAAGCGGCGAAAGAAGCGGCGGCGTAACGTCAATACTCTCGTTAGTGTAAGTAAACGTGCGCGGATGAGAAATAATAAAAGGAGAGACATCTCCGTAATGTTTTTGTATGCTTTTTTAATATATATCACACATACGAGTACTCCGTATTCACCTATGGATCAACCACCAAAGAGCTACTACACTTTTTTTTGTTCTCCCTGTACAGTCGACTGGGCCGAGAGTTTGGTCCAGCTTTTTTCCCCCTTAGACTTCATTTTCTGGCACGTGTTTGTTTCCCTGACCTCGAATTTGGAACATTCCTGACCTTCCGGAATCATTTGACCGCGAACGCGCTTGCTCGCCAGCACGCGATGATGATGACGTCTCAAAACGGGCAAAGAGAACAGTTCAAAGCCCTCTTGAGAAAGAATTACACGCTGAAACGAAGAGGTCTGTGGTGTTGCTCCCTGTTCGAGTTGCTCGTCCCAGCGGCGTTCGTTGCGTTGATGTGCCTTCCCAAGGCGCTCGTTCCAGACGAGAAGAACCACGACGTGCTCTACCGACCGTTTTCGATTGGCGCCGGGTGGAATGCACTTGGACAATTCGCGAACACGCCTGAAATCGATGCCGATGGGACCGCGATGTCGTTTTCGGATACTTCTTTTTCCGAAGGCGCGTTGAAAGGAAGTGGCTGGCAGTTTACGTTTTCGCCAAACACGGCGGACGCTTCAAATATCTCGAGAAGGGCGTACGTGAATTTTTTATGCGCGGATAGTCGAAGTGAGAATTTAGACGTGAAAAATGTGAGCTATAGCGTTCCAAGGATGGTGAATATGGGATGGAATAAAAGAGCGTTGGAAGAAATGGTGAACGAGTCTGCGACCGATTTGGAGAAGAAGGCCTTGTCGGACGCGGCGACGTTGTTGTTGAACAACAATACGAAAGAATGGCGAGAGGAGAGGTGTTCGGATGATTGTTTGCAAAACAACACGATGTGCTTTGATACGAAGTGGGAACCGATATTGACGGCGTTCGTGAAAGGTTTCGAGACGGAAGACGCGATGGAGACTCACAGATACGAAAAGACTGGGCAAGTGTTGGTGGAAATTGTATTCTCTAGCGATAATGGTAGCAATGCAGAAGACAATAACAATAGCAACAGATTCGACATTTCAGACGATGAAACGAGATATTCGATTCGGCTAAATCGAACGCATTTCGGCGATTCTGAAAAGCTCGCTCGCGCTACCGATCGACAATACTCAACGGAGTGGGAAAACGAAAGCGCTCAAGATTATTGGAAACGATTTGAACGCTCGGTACAACTTCAACACGCCATCGACCAGGCTATAGTGGATATAAAAGACACGATAAACAACAAACGGTTTAGTGTGCAAATAGATTCCTCTATCAAACCGTTTCCGGCAGTTGGCTACACGTACAACTTAGGTGGTATCATTGCCGCATCGTTTGTTGGTTTCGTTGTGACCATAGCGTTTCAGTCCTCTTCCGTATTAATCATGAAAAGTATAGTCGTGGAAAAAGAGTTAAAGTTAAGAGAGGGTATGAAAATGATGGGCTTGACTGATTTCACGTACTGGTCGAGTTGGTTGGTTACTCATTGGATGTCTTCCTTGATTACCGTGACTAGCATGACTTTAATTGGAATTTATCCGTTCGAATACACGAATCAAGGATTGCAATTCTTATTCTACAGCGTGTGGGTGTTGTCGAACATTTTGTTCAATTTCATGATCACCACGTGGTTCGATCGAAGCTTGATTGCGACCGTTGTGTCATTGTTCATTTACAACTTGTCCATTCAACCGTCCATTCAAATACGAATTGTCCAACCAGAGGGTTCTGCCGCATGGTTGTGGACGTGTATACTCCCGGCTGGATCGTTAAACATGTGGGGCCACGTGCTCTCGCAGTTGGAGTTAACTAAAGATGGTATTAGCGCTAAGACATGGTCAAAATCAGTCGTGGAAAACGCCGATGTGAGCGCGAGCTCGATTTTCGCAATCACTATTTTCAACTGCTTCTTCTACGGATTTTTGACGTTTTATTTCGACAACGTCTTGCCAAAAGAGTTCGGGCAACGGAAGCCGCCTTGGTTTTTGTTCACGAAAAATTATTGGTTTCCCAAGACGGAAGTGCACTTGTTAGAACACGATATTAATAGCCAGAGCGAAATAGAAAACAAAGAGCGGTATTGCGAGCCGTTACCAGAGAAAAGCATGGAGTCTATATCCTTGGAAAATTTACGAAAAACGTTCCCAAATGGCGTTTCTGCTGTCAGCAATTTATCCGTCGCATTCGTCCCTGGACAAGTTTCGGCGTTATTAGGTCACAATGGCGCGGGGAAAACGACAACGATTAATATCTTAACTGGCGCCATGACGCAAACGGCTGGTAAAGCGACCATAAACGGTTTCGATGTCGCCACGCAAATGTCGTCCATTCGTCTTTCGTTGGGCATTTGTCCTCAATTTGACGTGCTGTGGCCGGATTTAACGTGTCGAGAACACTTGAAATTGTACGCTTCTTTGTCTCAAAACAAAGATGTGATGGCGGATTTGAACGATTCGATCGAAAGTGCGTTGCGAGAGGTTGACCTTTTGAATAAAATCGACGAACAGAGCAAAAACTTGTCGGGAGGCATGAAGAGGAAACTCTCATTAGCGTGCGCGTTTATCGGTAACCCGGCGATTATATTTTTGGACGAACCCACGAGTGGAATGGACCCGTATTCTCGGAGATTCGTATGGGAAGTCATTCGAAAACGAGCACAAACAGGCAAAACGATTTTGTTGACCACGCATTTCATGGACGAGGCTGATATATTATGCGATAGAGTTGCGATAATGTCTGCCGGATCGTTAGCGTGCGTTGGGAGTCCGGTATTTTTGAAATCCAGATTTGGATCAGGGTACACGCTCACGCTCGCGAAAAATATCGACAAAGAATATGGTAGGGATAACGACAACTCGGCGCAATACTTAACCGGCTTGCAAAAAGAAGGTTCTCGAAAAGCCTTGCATTTTGTCCGACGAGTGGTAACAAACGCCTCTTTAATTTCCGACGTCGGCACTGAAGTTACTATTTCTTTGCCGTTAGATGCGACGCATCTATTCCCTGAACTTTTACGGAAAATTGACAACGAGTTACCGACGTTGGGATTTGCTTCGTACGGGATCACGTGCACGACGTTGGAGGAGGTGTTTTTGAAAGTTGCCTCAAAAATGGAACATTTTTCGTTAGAGCAGGAAAACAAAGAACGAGAGGCTTACAAAGAACAGACGCGCGCGAACACAGATAGCACCATGGACAAAATACACGGTGATGGAATGAGAGAAGCATTCGTGGCGAATTACGAAGAGCGCTCGGATTACGTCACCGGTTCGAAACTGCTTTTACGACAATTTCGATTTTTACTCTGGAAACGATATTTGAACTGGAAACGGACTATAGTGAAGACATTTGTACAGCTTTTGTTACCGTGCGCGTTTTTTGCGTTGGCTTTGTACATGACAACGGTTAAATTTGAAAGAGACATCGTCTTCAAACCAGTAACGTTTTCGCGCGACCAGCATCTTGACGCGCGAGATATTTTAGCCACATATCGCAACGACGATGGCGTGGCCGATACAGTCGTTCGCCAAATGTGGCCTGAACACAGAACACAGATTGCAGAGACTTTCGGCGACCAATTGTCTTGCAAATGTAATTGTCCAGCGTCGAAGCAGGATGCTACTTTCGCTGCGATGACGTGCTGCATGGGTGACCCGACAGCGATACAACTGCCTCCAGAAAATGATAAAGCCATGTTGATGATAACGAAAACGTGCATGTCTACAACTACCTCATACGACGGAAATTGTGCGGTAAGCTCGGAATATGGTGTCGATACGCAAATCAACAGTACGTGTGAAGCGAGCGCGGACGCTTCCTTTGACGGCACTCTGCTCGGTTCATTCGGCAAAATACGAAAGCCGTGCAACTTGCGCAAATCTGGCGCTCCGTGCGATGCGATTTGGATTGACTCCTATAAAAATAGATCGGAGGATACGAGTGTTTATAACCATACATTATATACCGACGTCACCGCTTTCCACGCGTTAGGCACTTCCACGAACGAAGCAAATACGGCAATTCTACGACACAGAAGTGGAAACGCAAACGCGACGATTAAAACCACTTTGAAATGGTTTGAATCGAAGAAAACGTACGAAGACGGCGAGATTGTCGAAGACGCGAACACTGAAACCGTCCTAATGCTCACTGCGGTCTTCTCCGTCCTCGGCGCTTCAATTTTAACCGCTTCGTTTGCCGTATTCCCAGTCAACGAAAGGGCAAACAACACGAAGCATTTACAGCTCGTCTCTGGCGTAAACAAAACCATGTACTGGCTCTCGCATTTTGTCGCGGATATGTTCCTACTGATTCTGCCATTGATTGCAATAACCATCATTTTTGCTGGGTACGATGTGGAAATGTTCCGCGGAAGAATTGGAGACGTGTTCGCGTTGCTCTTGGCCTTTCTCATAGCGTCGATTCCATACGCGTATGCCGGTGGATTCTTCTTCAAAACTGGATTCACCGCATACGTAGGAGAAATTGGCATCGTTTCTTTCTTAGGCGTCATCACGAGCATCGCGGGTATCATCTTGTATAGCCTCCGCGATTTGAACGCACAAACGAAACAAGGCGCGGACATAAGCAAACATATTTTCGCGCTGGTCGTTCCTCACTACTCCTTGGGTCGAGGTTTGTTCGATCTAGGCATGTTACACGTGCAAAAAGAAAGTTTGAAGTTTGATTTCGAGTGTAATTGTTTGAAATCCGTGAAACCAGATTCCGTGGGCGAGACCATGTGGTTGCATTATCTGTATTTGTTGGTCAACTTCGTCACGTTTACGTTTCTGGTGTGTTTCTTTGAAAGGATGGAAACGGTGAAAGGACGAAAGCATATTTCAGAATACCAAGAGGAGAAACGATTAAAACGATTACGGGCGTCGGAGAAGAAAAACGAGAAGATTCGGCTGTATGCGGAACGGCGGCGATTGGCACGAATGAACAGAGGAAGAAATGGGTTCACGGAGCGACCGTCGTCGGCGTCTTTGGATTTTGAACAACAACAGCTTTCACAACAACAACAACAACAACAACAACAACAACAACAACAATTGAGTGCTGTTACCTCGGAACAACCGGAAGAAGAAGACGAAGACGTCGTCGCCGAACGCCGACGCGTTCTCAACACTGAATCCGATTTAACCGTCAACGACGGAGTTATTATCAAAGATCTCGTGAAAAGTTACGGTTCGAAGAAGGCAAACGCAGTCAACCATCTCTCAGTTGGCATGGCGCATTCGCAAATCTTTGGTTTATTGGGTGTCAATGGTGCCGGGAAAACGACGACATTCAAAACAATCACGGGCGAGTTTGTGCCAACGTCTGGTGACGCGCTCATTCGCGATTACACGAACACCACCTCATCCGCCACCGATCGTCGCTTGTTTTCTATCTCCGAGGACTTAACTGCCGCTCGACAAAGAATGGGATATTGTCCTCAATTCGAAGGTTTGCAACTAAACCTCACGGGGCGCGAACACATCACACTTTATGCAGCAATTCGCGGCGTTCCGTCCGGTTCTATTGATTCCACCGTATCGAAACTACTCGAAGAAATCCAGCTCACCGACGCGGCGGATCGCATTTGTGGTACCTACTCTGGTGGTATGAAACGCAAACTTTCCGTCGCGTTAGCTTTAGTCGGCGCACCGTGTGTTGTCCTTTTGGATGAACCGAGTACGGGGATGGATCCAGAAGCTAAACGATTCTTATGGAACGTAATCTCCGCCGCGGCGAAATCGAGAACGATCATCTTAACTTCCCATTCCATGGAAGAGTGCGAAGCTTTGTGTCATCGAGTGGGCATCATGGTTTCCGGTCAATTCAGTTGCATCGGGAGTCTCCAACACTTGAAAAACCGCTTCAGTGAAGGCTATTCCGTCACGGTTAACTTTCATACATCCAAAAAATCTGAAGTCGTCGATTTCTCGTTGGAAGAACTCAAAGCGTCCATCGCGGAATCTCACAGCTCGGAATTGAAGTTACGAGTCGGACATACGCGAGAAGAAGACATCAAGTTGTGGCAAGTCTTTGACAAGTTGCAACGGATGAAAACCACCGGTTTAATCGTAGATTACTCCATCTCGCAAACGACGTTGGAACAAGTTTTCGTGAGATTCGCGTCGAAGCAAGGTCCGTTGGAACAATAGCTCTCTCTCTCTCTCTCTCCCTCTCTCTCTCTCTGAGCGTAGTAGTTGTTTTGCTTTAGTAAAGTAAATAAATCACTTCAAAAACTCAAGCACGTGTGCACGCTTTCGCGTCTGTCCTCGCTCTAAAGAATGTTCGCGTCGTCGTCGTCGTCGTCTTCCTCCTTGTCATCGTCCGTGCTCGCGTCGGCGTCTGTCCGAGGCACCACCACCGCTCGAAGAAGACCAAAAACGAGCGCTCTGGAAAGAATTATCGTTTTCCAAAAACAAAAGTCATCGTCATCCTATAAAGTCGTCGACACGTGCGGGGGATTGGAAGGAAGACAACTGGAGAACACCACCACGCTTTGGGGCCAATCGACGACGACGGTCGCGTCTCTCCTCCTCTCCGCGACCATCTTCCTGTCCACGCCACTCCTCTCGCACGCTCGCCTGGAAGGCGTGAACAATCCACAACTGTTACCGGACGGTCCTCAATCGGAGAATCTCGTTATCGACGTCGCCGGCTATCTGACAAAAAGTGAAGTCAAGAGACTGCAAACGCGAATGGAAAACATACAAAGAGATACGGGCGTGAAATTGAGAATCCTCGCGCAAGCGTACCCACAAACGCCCGGGTTAGCGATTAAAGAGTATTGGGGCGTGGACGATGACACGGTAGTGTTTGTCGCGGATCCCGGACTCGGGAATATTTTGAACTTTTCCGTCGGCGCGAATGTCGACTTGGAGGTACCGCCAAACTTTTGGACGAAGCTGGCAAATAAATACGGAACGAAGTTTTATTGGGCAGATAAAGGGGAAGAGGCGTCCATCGTAGCTGCCACGGATGCGATTGAGTTTTGTTTGAACGAACCGAGTGGGAGAGCAAAGTGTTCAACCGTTTTGGACGTGGATGAAGGGTTAGCAAAGGAGGATGTGAAGAGAGACGCGAAGGCGACCGCCGGCGGGTTCAATCTCAAGTTACCGTTTTAGATTTAGCATCACGTGGTACGTTTGAAGCTGCCGCGCAAAAAAGCAGATAGAACTAGGGAGTAAGAGAAGGCGAGCGTGTATTATGTCTACCACAAAGTCAGGTATTTGTGTACGATATGATGTGTAGTAATTATATATTGATAAAGCATTCCTTTCTCTCGTTTACACATACTCGCTTCTTCTATCTAGATACATTTTGCACTCTATCTCTCTCGTATGTATATATGCTATGCACACACATGCACACAGATATTAACCCAAAATGGCTAAAACGTCGTCCTCCGTGACAAACTTCCCTTTCGACCCGTCTTCGAACTCTATTTCCGACCCCGCGAATCCGTTGATTAACACCGAGTCACCTTGTTTCACCGTCTTGCACTCGGCCCCAACCGAGGCGACGGACCCGCAAATGGACGACCCAGGTCCGGCGTTCTCGGACGAGCTCATCAACAAAATCCCACCCGCCGTGGTCGATTCTTCCGAGTCCGGAATCACCAACAATCGCTTCCCGGTAGCTTTCATCTTCTCCGGCATCAAACCAGCCGATGCGCCGACGCGCGACAAAGAAACTCTGCTGCTTTTCTTCCGGTGGCTGCGCGCGAAATGCGCCGTCTCAGAGCCTCTCAACAGCGGTTTTTGGCTCGATAAGGTGAACATGCTTCGATTCAAATGAGTCGACAAAATACTCTCTCGCGTAAATCTCGAGGGTTGTGCGCGTGCGAGCGGTCGCGTCGGGGGGTAGGTGTGACGAATTCGAGCGGCGCAAAACGAATGATGATGATGATGATGATGATGATGCAAAAGGGAAAAAATGCACCCATCCACTTGGGGAAAAAAAGGTCGGTTTTTTGGGTGGATAAAAAAAAACAAAACCCCCTGTTTCTTTTTAGTCGTTTAATAATAGTACACGTGGCCGCTGTCACGAAAAGGCCGGTCACGAAAGCGAGTGAGTTTGGATGATGGACTTTTTGTATAATATAAAAGCTCCAAACACCACCAACACCACCAACAACGGAAAGAAAGACGACGAAGATTGAAGGTTGATCTCACGCGTATATATATATATATATATATTAGTACGGGTACGTGTAATAACAAACAAAATTGCCTTTGTATTCTTTCCTCCGCCTCTCTCGAGATATTATCAAACGTCGCGCGGCGTCGTTAATGTCCAGACGTGTCGTTCGGGTTGTGGAAGTGAAACTTGCTCGCGCCTAAGGCGTTCATGACGACGTCGAAGATACCAAACTGACCGGCAGTTAAGGATCCAATCATGACGCATCTCGCTCCTAAACCTTGAGTGGCTAACTTGAGCATGCCAGTTTCGGCGATGATGTTGCCTAATCGTGACATCATAGACCCGGTGCCGCCAGCGCCGGCTTTGTTGATTTTAGACAACAACGTGTCCGCCGGGTGCGAGATGATCGCGGCTGAAACCCCTGCGATGACACCAGAACCTAACGAAACAGATAGATTTTCACTGTCGGTGCATTCTTTGTTTGTTTTACCAATGGCTTTGTAGATTTCGTCCGCCGCGGCGCCTTGGACGGCGAACTTCGCCATCGTGTAAGGAATTTGCTTCGCGAGAATTGGACCAAAACCGGAATAAAACGCGTTGACGATGCCTTCTTCGCTGGCCATCTTTGCCATAGCTCCCGGCATGCTCGATGCGTACGACGGGTTGGACACCAATCGAATTCTCGTCGCTTCCAACGGACACAAAAACACGTCCGCGATAAACTCTGCCCCAGCAGCCGCGCCCAGATAAATGTTCGTCTTGTTATCCCACGCTTTTTGTTCGCCCAAAGATTCGACGGCTTTGATTTTGAAGAACTCAACGCCGCCAAACTTAAACCAACCCTGTACGAAATAGCCAAAGCACGTCGGCGCCAAACCAGTCAACAACGCTCCAGCACCTTCTTCGGCGGCAATTTTCGACGCTCCTGAAATCATGCCGCTGTATTTACTCGGATCCAATTGCATGCGCGTCTTGACGACATCCACCGGCGTCAACGCGCCGTGCGTAATACCGCAGCACAGACCGCCAGCGAGAGCGCCTCTGATGAAGTAATCCAGCCCATATTCTTTCTTCGAGTGCGCGGTAAACGCTGGGTGTTTGAAAGACCCACCGGTATTCGAAGACGTCGAGGTGACTTCTTTCGTCAGCAGCGTTTCCATTGTTTGCGAAGACGGCGCGTACAAGTCTCGATTGACCAGCGGTAAGCGGAAAGCGGACATTTTTGCTTCTTCTTCTTCTTCTTCTTCTTCTTCTGGATCCTTTTAGAACGGAAGAGTCGTCGTCGGGTGGGAGAGAGACAGAGAGGGAAAGAGCGTCAGTCTTTTTTTACGATCTCGAACGGTACGAGCGCGACGTTCGTCGAGCAGATCTCTCTCTCTTCTTTTCCCTCCGGAGAGAGAAAGAGAGAGAGAGAGAGAAGAGACGACATTTTAGCGACGATGATGTCGCACATCACGAGAGGATATATATACTAATCTTTCCAATCCGAAAAGTCGGCGTTCTTTCCCGACTCGATGAAAACGAAAACCGACGACGACGTAAACGACGACGTAAACGACGACGTCGCGAAAGATCGATCGGGCGCAGTAGCATCGTACGTACCTTTTAGTAGTAGTAGTAGTAGTATTCTTTGACGACGACTCGATGAAAGAAAGAGAGTGTAATAAATACACACTTTATTTAGGGAGGAGTGGTGGTGGTGCTGCCAGCATCCCCTCTCGTGACAAAGGAAGGAAGGAATACACAAAAAAAAACGAACGAAACACACACACACACTTTATTAGAACAAAATCTCTCTCTTTCTCTTTTGGCTCTTTTTTTAGCCCCACCTCTCTTGAGTCTAAAGGGCCTCCCCCCCCCTCCTTTGTGTGTGTGCTTTTGTGTGGACACACACACAAACAAAAAAGAGAAAAAAAAAGAAAAATTGTAATTAATTAAAGCAGAGGAGTAAAATCGGACGTGTAAAAGCGACATGATAATAACGACTACGGTGACTATGTCGTACCAGACGACCGGAGACGAGTACAGATGAGAGCAGCCTAAAAAAAGACAACAACAACAACAACCGGGACGAGTATGACGACGAGTATGACGACGACGACGACGACGACGAGGAATGAGGGCGTGACGTTCGCGCTTTTCGATTTGGACGGGTGTTTGTATCCGATCGAAAACGGGTGAGAAATGCAAATTCATTCATTCATTCATTCATCTTTGTTCGTTCGTGGTGTCCGCCAAAGCATCGTCGTCGTCGTCGTCGTCGTCGTCGCGTGACTCACTTTTTTATCCTTTTTTATCGACTTCAGGTACGAACAGGCGTGTCGAGAACGCGTGTTCGAGTTTATGGTACGCGAATTAGGGTACGCAGATATCGAGAGCGCGAAAACCACGTGGAAGAGAGCGTTCGAAAAACATAATCAAACGCTGAAATCGCTGCGAGCGCTCGGACACTCGGACTTTAGCAAAGAAGAGTATTGGGAATTCACGAGAGGCGATTGCGCGTCACACTTGGAAGCGGACGAAACCGTGAGAGACTGCTTAGAAAGAATGAAGTTCCAAAAATTTGTGCTGACGAATTGCGCGGAGAAGGAGGCGAAACAAGCGTTGAAACGATTGAACGTGCTAGACATGTTTCAACACGTGTACGGTGCAGATTTTATGGGCAACGCGTGTAAACCATCAAAAGAAGCATTCGAGAAAGTACTGAGAGACGTGAAGAGGAGGATGTCAAGCGGTCGCGCTCGCGACGAGACCGACGACGAAGAAATTCAACCATTCGAAACCGACCGAGTGTTCATGTTCGAAGATTCTCTGAAAAATCTCGTCTCGGCGAAAGAGAATTTCAACATTACCGGCGTTCTCGTCAAAGGGAAAACGCTTGCCGAAGAAAACGGAGAGGAAGTCGCGAAGAGGTTCATTCAAATAAACAAACCGTGCGTAAGCGAACTGATGGAAAAAGCGCCGAGTTTGTTCGCGTAGACGTACGCCGCCGCCGCCGCCGCGGCGCTCGATAGAAGTCCCGTCTCTCCGTAGCATTACTCCCTTTCGCAAGACGTAATCATCACGAAAGAGGAGAGCGCGTGCGTGTGAAAGAGAGTCTTTTTTTTTTCTCTCTCTCTCTCTCAAAGAAAACATTTGGCCCCTCTTTTGTAAGTACTCGTAAGTAAAATTATACCTTTCTCACCCAAAAAGAGGATAATTTGCCTCCACTTTTTCGCACTTTTTTCGCTCAAAAAAAAAAGGAGAGGATATTATTTCTCTCCATTCTTCCACAAAAACGGGGACGACGGCGACGCTTGGTATTGCAACACGTGCGAACGATTGAAATACGCGTCGCGCGCGTGGTATTTATTGCTTTCCGGGTATTTAATTTGACGCGCGTAATTCGCGAAGAGGCAAAGGAGGGTGCGGAAGAGCGCGTGCATTTATTTTTTTTACCACCTGTTTTTTCGGCAGAAGGGGAAGAGAAATCGGCCGACATTTTTGCGTAACGGGGAAGACATGTCGAATTTTGCAAAGATGGTCTCGTGCACCACACCGGTCGCATCGCGACCGAAACTGTCGAACGGCAAGCTCGAGAAGAGCAGGGTCGCGCGAAGGTCAACGAGGAGGGAGAGAAATCGACTCGCGAGGTTCGCGTTGGAGGACGATTCCGAAGGAGATTTTTCGTCGGTGTCCTTTAATAAAGGGGGCGAGAAGGATGCCGACGCCGAAGCCGAGGAAGAAAGGAATAACGTTCTCCTCAACGACCCGGAGGGAAAAAAAGAGGACGATGCCGGCGCAAACAAAGAGCAAAAGAATAAAGGAGTGGCGAGACGAAGAGTGAACCCGGCGACGGCGGCGGCGGTGGCAAAAGCGAAGAACGCAACGAACGCAACGAACACAAAGCCGGTTTCCAAAGATGAAGAGAACAAAGAAGACAAGGACAACGAAGAAAATGATGAGGAGGACGAAAAGCACACGATTCTCGTGCGCCAGCCATTCGAAGCGTCTGATTTGGAGCTCGAGTTGAACGACGCGGATGCCAAGGCGTCGACGTCCGGAGGGTCGGTGAAAGTGAAAACGGAAGGAAAAGCGGAAAAGAAGGGTAGCAAAACGTCGAAGATTTTCACCAGAAGCAGGACCAACAGTAATAGGACGAAAAAGGAACGCGAGGAAGAAGACGAATACGCCGTTTCGAATTGGGAGAAATGGAACGAGCGTTTTGACCAATTGGCAAAGGAGGACGAAGCTTTAGTCGCACTCAATGGACAACTCGCCGAGGCCATCGACATTGAAGATTACAGTCGGGCGTCGACGATTCGAGACGCCATCCAGGCTGCTTTGAACGTCGATCCGGCGATAAAAATGCGTCGAGGCTTTTTGAGAGCGTTGGAAACAGAGGATTACGGCGCGGCGGCAAAGTTTCGAGATTCCGGCGCCGGTTTTCTCGGTTGGTGGCACGGGGTTGATATCACGGACTATTTAAAATCGTATTCCATGGATCGCGATAAAGTGCACGATTTCGCTTACGGCGTGAATGGTGATCAGTTAGTATATAAAAAGCCAGAACTGGCAGAAGAAGGCGAGATGACAACGAAAGCTATGGAACAACCGGTAAAACCGCCGAAAAAATTTACAAAAGGCACGATTGTTCACGTGGCGGTCAGGCGCGGACGCTTGGTGGGCACTTCGTTCACCGCGAGAGAGTTGGCGGACGCGAACGACGGGTCGCCGTTAGGTACATTCGAAAAACCGGATCCAGGGTGGACTTCCTTGGAGTCTAAAGGCCCACTCGGTAAAGCGAAAGAAATACTCGACGGGAAGTACGAGAAACGAGAAGAGGAAAAGCAAGATGAAGGAAATGACGACGACGATTATGAAGAAGACGCTGCCATCAAGTATTCAGTGAAAGACCAAATGTTTGGGACGCCGTATTTTGAGTTGCACGTACGCGAAGAGTACGATAAGGACGCGAAAGATATGAAATTCGTGACGCAACCGGCGAGACTTCATTACGTGGAGTCGTTCAGAAGAATCCCCGTGGTTGATTTTAACGACTACGCGGGTGAAGAAGGCCATGACAGCGGAGGGAAGATTGTCGTGAGAAGGGAAACGGATGACGATGATGGCCCGGAAACCGTCGAAAGCGAGGCAAAAAAGAAGAAAAAAATGCTCGCCGATTTGCAAGAATACAAGAATAAGTTGGCTTCGACGAAAGCGGCTCTAAGCGCTCGCGAGAAGAAACTAGCCTCTCGCCAAGAGCGTATAAGGAAATTGAAAGAAAATCTACTCATGAACGTGAACTTATTGCGCGAAGAGATAAAAAACAACGCGGAGGCGAATGACGATATTACTTCGAATACCGATAAAGAAGCGGAGAAGAGACGACAAGAACGCTTCAAGTTGGTCCAAGAAATTCGCAATGCAGTCATAGCAAAAGAGGCGGAACGCATGGAAAAGGAAGAGAAAGAGCTCGATGACGTAATCAACACAATTTTTGACGCATACGATCACAATACGACTTCAGACGATCCCCCGAGCAGAGAAGAATTGATTAAAATGTTGGAAGATTACGACAGGTTGGATGAGGGCGGCAGTGGCTTGCTCAACGCGCTCCGCGCGGATGAAAACGCAGACGTCCTAGACGAGGATTCCTTGTTTGAAGAAGAGTTCTTTGAACAATTGAGCGGTATCAATCACAAACTTCAAACAAATCGAGAGACTTTTTCAAAATTGGAAAGTTTCGACGGAGATTCGTTGCGCGAAGCATTGTTCGACGCTACTGGCGAATTAGACGGTTTCGACGAGAACGATGATTTCGACGAGGACAACTTTGACGAGTCTAGCATCGTCGAATCCGAGGGTGGCTTCGATTCGCAGATGAAAGCTATCGAAGATTTATATGGTGATCCGAGTTTGTACGATCGCGTCAGAGTTCCGGCCGAGTGCACTCGAGTTTCACAATCTTCTTTCCTTTTGAAATCAGAAGGCTTATCCGTCGATACGAATGCTGCTCTCGGTATCAACACCGAAAACGCCAAGGGGGGAACAGAAGAGAAGCATCGTCGATCCATCGCGGCTTCGACAGTTCGTTTCGAACGTATCCCGGATCACGTCGCGACGCAAAGCTCGAAAGATCCGTTCGATCGCCTGTACGTGGGCGCGTTTGGACCCCATGGTGCTGAGATCGTCCGCATAGTTCGTGGCCGTTACGGCGACGAGTTAGGTGAATGCTCAAATTGTATCACCGGCATTAAACTTACCGGCGACGCGAACGTTCCAGCCGGCGCGGCTTCTTTTCGAGCGAAAATTGACGAAGAGAACAAACTCCCGAAAGTCACCGTCAATGGTTTACAAACGTACCCGGAAGAGCTCGGCGTTCTGGCGAGATACAAAGGCCAAGGGCGCGTGGCAAAGCCAGGTTTCGAAGACGCCTCATGGACGGACGGCGAACTTTTGGTTTTGGACGGTAAAGGAGGACAACTCACCGGCGGTGCCGAGTTGGGTTTCGTTTGGGCGGTGCCGAACGAACGACGCTTGTTGATTTTATTCACTTCTATGAAACTGCCCAGCGATCTGAGAGACGACTTCAACAACGACAACGTCTCTGCCTTGTCGAGATAAAAAAATTGAGGAAGATTGCGGAAAAGCTATTTTTGAGAAACGGAGAGAGAGAGAGACAAGCCTCTTGTACATTAATTAATGTCAGCATTAAGAGACGCGTATATATAATACTCTCACATTGGTATTAACAGAGAGACATTGTTGTATTTTATATAATATTATCAGATTACACGCAAAAATCAAGTTGTTCGTTCGTCATGGAGTCTTCGCGTGGACGCCGCGACCCCCACGCGATGCGAAGCGCAGCCGTTACTTCGCGTCTGGATTGCTCGAAATATACTCGCTCGCCTCTTCGATCGATAAAATCTTATCTGCCTCCGCGTCTGGAATCTCAATCGCGAACTCTTCTTCGATTGCCATAACCACTTCAACCGTATCTAAGGAATCCAAGCCTAAATCTTTCCCGAAGTGAGAGGAAGCAGTCACTTTGGACGGGTCTACTTTGCTGAAATTTTTCACCACGGACACGATGCGATCGTTGACGAGGTTTTTGTCGAGAAAGCCTCCCGCGCCGTACGCTCTGACCGCACATCGCGCGATTTCTACGCCTCGGTTCGATACCTGTACGTGCAATAAAAGCGTGCGCGCGCGTCAGAGATAAAGAAAGAGAAAGAAAGAAAGAGAGAAAGAGACGAGGAACACAAAAGGCGGGGAAAAATGCGTCCGGTTTTTTGATCCGGTTTTCTCGGGGCAAAAGAAGTCTACGCGAATCACGACGAACGCACGGATGGTTGGCACGACGCCGGTGCCGATCGCATCGCGATTTGACTCAGAGCTCTTCGCATCGCGTCGTTTTACGTTTTCGAGACGATATGAGTGGTGCGTGTGTGTGCGCGCGTGTGTGTGCGCGTTTTTTGTGAGGATGGAATGGAAAAGAAGAAAAGAAGGGGAAAAATGACTCCCCACAAAAAGAAGAAGCGATTTACATGCGTCGCGTGCGCGCCGGCGCGGATGGCGACGAACGGGAGGACAAAGAAGAAGAAGAAGAAGAAGAAAGAAAGAGGAACGCGACGACGACGACCACCACCACCACCACCCGTTCGAGGAGATCGAGGAGGACAAAAACGACGACGACGGGCA
>MDSZ01261038.1_pt1 | contig 18917 bp, 17 predicted proteins | sample 811201 | NCBI WGS metagenome assembly MDSZ01 (sample SAMN05326647, study PRJNA326480) | marine metagenome | isolation source: seawater | place: Indian Ocean: North | collected 2010
ACTCTCGTGAAACCTCAACTTCTCGAACCGCCCGGTGCGGACCCGCATGCCGGGTGGTGTGGGAGGGGCGGAACCTATTGGTTCCCCCCTATCCCGATTGGGCGGTCACGGCCCCCGGTTCAGTTGCCGTTCCAGTTAGCGGTGGGGTCCGGTGTCATCCGCAGATAGGATTTCACTTTCTTGTACCCCTTCGGGAAGCGCTGGCGAATCTCCTCCTCGTCCTGCAGCGACGGCACGATCACCACATCATCGCCCCGCTCCCAGTTGCCCGGGGTGGCGACCTTGTGCTCGTCCGTCATCTGCAGCGAGTCGATCACCCGCAGCACCTCGTTGAAGTTCCGGCCAGTGGACGCCGGGTAAGTCATGATCAGCCGGATCTTCTTGTTCGGGTCGATCACGAACAGGGAGCGGACCGTCAGGGTGCTGTCGGCGTTCGGGTGGATCATGTCGTACAGTTCGGACACCTTGCGGTCGGCGTCGGCAATGATCGGGAAGTTCACCGCGCAGCCCTGGGTCTCCTCGATGTCCTTGATCCACTCATGGTGCGAATCGACCGGATCCACGCTCAGGGCGATGGCCTTGACGTTGCGCTGTGCGAACGCCTCCTTGAGCTTGGCGGTCAGACCAAGCTCGGTGGTGCAGACCGGGGTGAAATCGGCCGGGTGCGAGAACAGCACGCCCCAGCTGTCCCCAAGCCACTCGTGAAAACGGATCCGACCCTCCGTGGACTCCTGTTCGAAATCCGGTGCGGTATCTCCAAGACGTAAACTCATGACGCTTCCTCCTTTGCCTATGCGTTCCGGGTCTTCTCTTTATCAAAATGGTCCCGGGTCAGCCGGAATACAACCGGGCTGAGCAGAAACAGGGCCACCAGGTTGGGCAACGCCATCATGGCATTGAGGGTGTCCGCCACCAGCCAGACGAAGCCCAGGTTCAGCGTGGCGCCGACCGGCACGGCGAGGATCCAGGCGATTCGGTAAGGCACGATGGCCTTGACCCCGAACAGGAACTCGATGCACCGCTCGCCGTAGAAAGACCAGCCCAGAATGGTGGTGAAGGCGAAGATCGCCAGGGCGATTGCCACCACATAGTTGCCGACGCCAGGCAGGGCCGCCTGGAACGCCATCGAGGTGAGGGCGGCGCCGGATTCGCCGCTGGTCCAGGTGCCGGATGTGATGATCACCAGCCCGGTGATGGTGCAGATGATGATGGTGTCGATGAAGGTGCCCAGCATGGCCACCATGCCCTGGTTGATCGGGTTGCGGGTCTGGGCGGCGGCATGGGCGATGGGCGCGGAGCCCAGACCGGCCTCGTTGGAGAAGATGCCCCGGGCGACGCCGAAGCGAATGGCGGCCCAGACCGCCGCGCCCGCGAAACCGCCTTCGGCGGCGGCGGAGCTGAAGGCGTGCTTGAACACCAAGGCCAGGGCGGTGGGAATATCCGCGGCGTTGATGGCCAGCACCACCAGCCCGGCGCCGACGTAGGAGATGGCCATCAGCGGTACCAGGGCACTGGCGACATGGCCGATACGGCGGATGCCGCCAATCAGTACCAGACCCACCAGCACCATGAGGATCAGGCCGGTGATCCAGTGCGGCAGGCCGAAGTTGGCCTCCAGCACATCGGCCACCGAGTTGGCCTGCACCGTGTTGCCGATGCCGAAACCGGCGATGGCGGCGAACACGGCGAACAGAACCCCCAGCCAAGCCCACTTGCGGCCCAGGCCGTTGCGAATGTAGTACATGGGACCACCGACGTGGGCGCCACGTTCATCCACTTCCCGGAAACGGACCGCCAGGACCGCCTCGGAATACTTGGTCGCCATGCCGACCAGGGCGGTGAGCCACATCCAGAACAGGGCGCCCGGTCCGCCCAGGAAAACCGCCGTGGCCACGCCGGCGATGTTGCCGGTGCCGACCGTTGCCGACAGGGCCGTCATCAGCGCCTGGAACGGTGGGATTTCGCCCTCGGATTCCGAACCGGGTGCGCTTCGGCCCTGCCATAACAGGCGGAATCCGGCGCTCAGCTTGAGGATGGGCATCAGTTTCAGGCCGAGGCTCAGGAACAGGCCGACGCCCAGAATCAGGACCAGCATGGGCGGTCCCCACACCAAGCTGTTCAGCTGGCTGAAGAGATTTTCGATGGCTTCCATGGGATTCTCCGTATCTGTGCCATGGATGAAAAGACAGGATGGTTTGACCCGCTATGGGGATAACTCATTGAGTTTAGTCGCCTAAAGCGTTCTGTAAACCGTTTTCCCGGAAACGGATTTCCTTTTGTCCCGCCTTTGCCTATGGTTACAAGTAGGAGAAGGCCCGGGCGAGGTTGCCCGGGCCGTGGTCTGGAACTGAGGGGTTGGCCATGCATTCGCCGAGAGTATCCGATGTCATGTGGAACCACATCGAGCCCATTCGCTGCGGCACCGCGCTGACGGATGTGGTTCGGGCCCTGCTCGACAACCACGTGACCGGCCTGCCGGTGGTGGACGGGCAGCGGCGGGTGCTTGGCTTCGTGTCCGAGCAGGACTGCATCCACACGCTGCTGGTCAGCAACTACCACTGCGAGGGCGAGCCGGTGGTGGACGACGTGATGTTTCGCCAGCCGATCACCGTCGCGCCGGACCTCTCGGTGGTGGATCTGGCCCAGAACTTGGGGGCGGGCAAGCCGAAAGTCTATCCGGTGGTTGACCACGGCCGGCTGGTGGGTATCGTGACCCGGACCGCGATTCTCGCCGAGCTGGCGCGGATGGGGTGTGGCGACAGCCAGCCCCGCTACGCCAGCGCCGACGAGGACTGATAGCCACCCGATGACATTTAAGGGACCCCTGATGGAGCTGTTATCCACCAACCTGTGCTTCGGCGGCGAACACCGCCGCTATCGCCATGCCTCCCACGCGCTGGCCTGCGACATGGAGTTCGCCGTGTTCCTGCCGCCGGCCGCCCTGGGGCCGGAGCCGGCACCGGTGCCGGTGCTGTACTGGCTGTCCGGCCTCACCTGTACCGACCAGAATTTCATGCAGAAGGCCGGGGCCCAGCGTCTGGCAGCGCAGCTGGGTCTGGCCATTGTCTGCCCGGACACCAGCCCCCGGGGCGTCAACCTGCCGGGCGAGGACGACAGCTACGATTTCGGCTCCGGTGCCGGCTTCTATCTCAACGCCACCCGGCAACCCTGGGCCCGGCACTACCGGATGTACGACTATGTGGTGACGGAACTGCCGGCGCTGGTGGAGGCCCGGCTGCCGGTCACCGACCAGCGCGCGATCAGCGGCCACTCCATGGGGGGGCACGGCGCGCTGGTCTGCGCGCTCAGGAACCCGGGCCGATACCGTTCCGTGTCGGCGTTCGCCCCCATCGCCCACCCGTCTCAGTGCCCCTGGGGCGAAAAGGCGTTTTCCGGCTACCTGGGGGACGACCGCGAGCGCTGGGCGGCGTGGGACGCCACCTTGCTGATTCCCCAGGCCAGGGAACGGCTGCCGCTGCTGGTGGACCAGGGCACCGCCGATGAATTTCTGGACACCCAGCTGAACCCCGAGGCACTGGTGGACGCCTGCGAACGGCACCACCACCCCATCCAGTTGCGGATGCATCGTGGCTACGACCACAGCTACTTCTTCATTGCGTCTTTCATCGACGACCACCTGCTCCACCACGCCCAGGCGCTGGGCTTGCGCTGACTCCGCGCGGCCTCCAGGCAATCAGGTCCGGAGGCCCCACAGGCGACTGAAATCCATCGACGGCAGCTGTTCCGGCTCTTCCTGACCAAGGATGCGGAATTCCGGCTGGCGGGTGTCCCGTTCAAAGCAGCCGCCGTAGCGCTGCCCCTCGGCGTTGACAATGGCCATCACCACTGGGCTCCGGGGCTGCCCCTGTTGGCGGGTCACCACCCCGATCTCGCGACTGGCCAGCCGGACCAGGACGCCGGGCGGATACTCCCCCAGTACCTCAAGCAGGGCCCGGGCCACCGCCGGCCGGCTGGCACGACCGGCCAGGCCGGTGATGGCCTGGCGGGCGGCGTGGATGGACAGGCGCTCGCGATAGGCGCGCCGGGTAACCATCGCGACATAGCGTTCCGCCAGGGCCAGCGTTTCCGCTTCCGGCAGCAGCTCGTGTCCGGTCAGCCCCAGGGGGTAGCCGTCGCCGTCGAACCGTTCGTGGTGTTGGGCGATGATCCGCGTCAGCGTCGGTCGGTCGAGGCCCGCTGCCTGCAATGCCTGTACCGCCCGTTCGGGGTGCTTGCGGATGACCTGGCGCTGCGGTTCGCTGAGAACCCGGCTGGATGCGTTCAGCTGGTCCGCCACCGGCACCAGGGCCAGGTTGGCGGCCAGGGCGGCGGCGACCAGCTCCAGCCGGCGGGCCGGCGCCAGTGCCAGGGTCTGGCCAACCCGCTGACACAGGATGGCGTGGAACAGGATCTGCTCCTGGATGGTGGGGGCCACGGCGTAGAGGTGCACCAGGGCGAGGCTGGCGTCGGGCGACTGTTGGCAGACCTGTTCCAGCCGGCGGGCCAGGCCCAGCAGGCGCGGCTCGGCGGAGGCCTGGCGTTCGGTGAGGGCCGTCAGTACCCCCTCCAGGCTGTGCAGGAAGCCGGCGTATTCGGCGAAGGGGTTGCAGTCGCGAGTGTCGTCGGCGCGGGCGTCCTGGGACCGGGGAATCCGTCGCGGCCGGAACCGGCCCCGTTGGAACAGTTGCTCCAGCTGGGATTCGCTGTGAATGACGTAACCCTGGCGCAGCAGCACCTTGCCGTCGGCATCGTAGACGGTCCAGGGCAGGGGGCGGCCGACCACCAGGGCGCCCGGGGCGATGCGAACGAGACTTTCCGGTTCCACGCGTGTCCCTTTCGGATACAGTTCGCTGCCAGTGTACCCGTTTCCCAGCGTCACTGAACGTGCGGCTATCCACATAAATTGTTAAGAATCGTAGTTTCAAGGCGCCAGCCGCACCGGCGTAAGCTATTCTCAAATCGCTGAATTACACCATTCTGGATATATCTTTGATGCTCCACCGACTCAGGAATGATTTCCGCCTGTCCATCATTACCCTGCTGGGCGCCAGCGCCATTCTCGGGATCACCCCGTTCGCGGTGCTGCGGTTTCTGCAGGGTAACCCCTTTGCCGCTGCCATCGATCTGACCATCCTGACGGGCATCAGCGCCGGCGTGGTCTACGCCTGGCGTACCGGGGATACCCGCCGGAGCGGGCTGTTTCTGGCTCTGGTGGCCTGCTCCGGCGCGGTATTGGTGGGCTTCGTGGTCGGGGAGCCGGGTCTGTTCTGGCTGTACCCCTGCCTGGTCACCACCTTTTTCCTGACCTCGCCCCGGATCGCGGTGACCCTGAACGTGTTGTCCATCCTGGCCCTGATGGTGCACGGCGGGGCGTTCCGGTCACCGGTCCAGATGTGGTCCTTTGCGGCCACGGCGGCGGTGGTCAGTGCCTGTGCCTACGTCTTCGCCCGGCGCAACCAGAACCAGCGCCGGCGGCTGGAGCACCTGGCGACGGTGGACCCGCTGACCGGCGTGAAGAACCGCCGCTCCATGGACGAGGAGCTGCAGATGGCGGCGGCGAACGCCGAGCGGACCGGCCTGTCCTATGCGCTGGCGCTGCTGGACATCGACCACTTCAAGAAAATCAACGACGAGTATGGTCACAGCGTTGGCGACCAGGTGCTGACCGACTTGGTGACGCTGATCGACCAGAACACCCGCAAGTCCGACCAGCTGTTCCGTTACGGTGGCGAGGAGTTCGTGCTGCTGTTGCCGGGTGTGGATGGCGCCGATCTGGAGGCGGTGATGGGCCACCTGCAACAGGTGCTGCGCCGGCATATGAAGCACCCGGGCGGACCGGTGACCGCGTCGTTCGGGGTGGCGCTGCTGCGCCACGGCGAAACGGTGGAAAGCTGGATCGCCCGGGCCGACGATGCGCTGTACCAGGCCAAGGCCGGCGGTCGCGACCGAATTGTCTTTGCCGATGTTCTGATGGCCGTGGCGTCTCAGTCGGCCTGAGTGGGCAGCGCCGGATAGCGCACCAGCCGCCAGCCCAGCAGCAGGCCGGCGGTGGCCAGCCCCACCGTCAGCCCGAGCCAGAAGCCCGCCGCCCCCATGGCTGGCCAGAGCTGATCGGTGAAGGTCAGCAGGTAACCCACGGGCAGGCCGATACCCCAGAACGACAGCAGCATGATGAACATGGGAACGCGGGTGTCCTTATAGCCTCGCAGGGCGCTGATGCAGGTAACCTGAACCACGTCCGCCACCTGGAACAGCGCGGCGAAGCCGAGCAGGGTCACGGTGACCGCGCGCACATCCGCCTCGTCGGAATACAGGGCGGCGATGGCCGGAGCGAAGGCGTGCAGAGCGCTGGCGAACGCCAGGGCGATGACGCCGGCCAGTCCAAGGGCGCTCAGGGACAGTCGCCGGGCGGTGGTCGGTGCGCCGGCACCGATCAGGAAACTGACCCGCAGGGTCAGCGCCATGCCCAGGCTCAGGGGCAGCATGAACAGCAGCGACACCACGTTCAGGGCAATCTGGTGCCCCGCCACCACCACCGGACCCAGCGGCGCCAGAAACAGCGCAATCACGGAAAACATGCTGGCTTCCACAAAAATGGTGAAGCCGATTGGAATGCCGATGCGCAGAATCTCCCCCAGACGCTCCCGGTCCGGGGCGGTCCAGCCGGTCAGCAGGTGAAAGCGGCGGTACGCCCGGCTACGGTTCAGGTACACCAGCAGCGCCACCGCCGCCAGGCTGTTGGCGATGGCGGTGGCCCAGCCGCAGCCCACGCCGCCCATGGCCGGGAGCCCCAGACGACCGTAGATGAAGATGTAATTCAGAGGCAGGTTGACCAGGGTCGAGAGCACCGAGAAGGCCATGATCACCCGGGTATGGCCCAGGCCGTCGGTCAGCCCCCGCAGCGCCACCATCAGCAGCATCGCCGGCACGCCCCAGGCGAAGGCATCCAGGTAGCCCTGGGTGACCCGGGCGGTCTGCGGTTCCAGGGACAACAGGTCCAGTACCGGCTGGACATTGACCAGCGCCAGGATCATCAGGACCGTGCTGACCACGGCCAGGTACAGGCCCTGCCAGGTCACCGGCAGGACCCGAGGCCACTGGCCCGCGCCATGGTAGCCGGAAATGATCGGCTGCAGGGCGCTCAGGGTCCCCATGAAGAACAGGAACAGGGGCATCCACAGGCTGCTGCCGATGCCCACTGCGGCCAGGTCCTCGGCGCTGGCATGGCCGGCCATCACGGTGTCGATAACGCCGTTGGCCATCTGTGCCACCTGGGCGATCAGGATCGGGCCGCCCAGGCGGGCCAGGGTGCGCCATTCCGAAACGATGCCTGGCAGCAGGGGGCGCCGGGTCTCGGGCATGGGTTGGTGGGTTGGGTCCATGGGCCGGATCTGTTCCTGGGTTGACGGAAAAAACAGGCCTGCATCCTAACCGAAAAGCGGGTACATTACGCCCCTCGAATGACAGGAGGTGAGTGGCCATGGCATTGCTGGTTTTCGTAACGATTCTCTGGGCCTTTTCCTTCAGCCTGATCGGCGAATTCCTGGCCGGTCGGGTCGACAGTGACTTCGCGGTGCTGACCCGGGTGCTGATCGCGGCGTTGGTGTTTCTGCCGTTCCTGCGCTGGCGAGGGGTGCCGGCGGCGCTCAGGCTCGGCATCCTCGGCACCGGCATGTTGCAGTTCGGCATCACCTACCTGTGCCTGTACCGTTCCTTCGGTTACCTGACGGTACCGGAGGTGCTGTTGTTCACCATTTTCACACCGCTGTATGTCACTCTGGTCGACGATGCCCTGGCCCGTCGTTTCTCGCCGGTGGCCCTGCTGGCCGCCGCCATCGCTACCGTCGGGGCCGGCATTATCCGCTACGACGGCCTGAGCCAGGATTTCATCACCGGCTTCCTGTTGTTGCAGGTCGCCAACTTCACCTTCGCCGCTGGCCAGGTGGGCTACAAGCACCTGATGCAGCGTTACCCGCTGGAGATACCGCCCTTTCGCACCTTTGGCTACTTCTTCCTGGGTGCGCTGCTGGTGGCCCTGCCGTCGTTCCTGGTCTTCGGTAACATGGACCGGCTGCCCAGTACCGGCCTGCAGTGGGGCATTCTCGCCTGGCTCGGGTTCGCCGCCTCGGGCCTGGGGCTGTTCCTGTGGAACCGGGGCGCGTGCCGGGTCGACGCCGGCACCCTGGCGGTGATGAACAATGCCCTGGTTCCCGCCGGACTGCTGGTCAACCTGCTGATCTGGAACCGGGACGCGGACCTGCTGCGTCTGGCGATCGGCGGCGCGGTCATTGCCTTCTCGCTGTGGGTGAATGCCCGCTTTCATCCCCGGGCCCGGCTGGCGGCCGCGTCGTAGCCGCGCCCACGGGCGGTCCATCTGTCCGCCGTTACAAATTGCTACGGAAACTGACGGTTTGCCGGTTTTCCGGCGGCGGGTCTATCGTTAACGTGTGGCGTCTCTCGCGGATGTCATTCCTTATCGTGCGATTTCTTTCTTTTCAGGCACACGGTCTATGCGCAAGAACCTTCCGGTCACCCAACGCGAGGTGACCCTGCGTCCCGGCAGTCGGCTGATTTCCACCACCGACCTCAAGGGCGTGATGACGTACTGCAACGAGGATTTCGTGGCCATCAGCGGGTACGCCCGGGACGAGCTGATCGGCCAGCCGCACAACCTCATCCGCCACCCGGACATGCCGCCGTCGGTGTTCCAGGGCATGTGGACCTACCTCAAGGCCGGCAAGGCCTGGATGGGGGTGGTCAAGAACCGCACCAAGAGCGGAGACCACTACTGGGTCAGCGCCTACGTGACCCCGATCTTCGAACAGGGCCGGATGGTGGGGTACGAGTCGGTCCGGGTCGCACCGACCCGTGATCAGGTGGCCCGGGCCGAGGCGCTGTACGCACGCCTGGGCGCCGGCTCCGGCCGGTCCCTGGCGCAGCCGTTGCGGGCGCTGGTGGGGGACGGTTGGCCGTTCGGGCTGTCGTTGCTGCTTGGTCTGCTGGCCCTGTTGCTGGAATCGCCGGGGCTGGCGGTGGCGATGCTGGTACTGGGTCATGCCCTCGGGGCCCTGGCCGCCCGCTGGGCCCTGGACCGGCGGCTGCGGGCATTGCTGGCGCTGCGGCCGGACGCCTTCGCCGATCCGGTGGTGGCTCAGACATACAGCGGCGAGCGCGGCCTGATGGCGCGCTTGGCGATGGTGCTCAAGAGTGAGGAGGCCCGGATTCGCACCGCCCTGGTCCGGATCGACGATCAGGCGGAGTGGCTCGCGGATCAGGCCCGGGCCTCCCAGGACTACATCGAACAGGGGGCGGCCGCCATCGCCCGTCAGCGCCAGGAGACCGATCAGGTGGCCTCGGCGATGAACCAGATGACCGCGTCGATCCAGGAAGTGGCCGAGTCGGTGACGGCCAACGCCCGGGAGGCGGAGGAGGCGAACCAGCTGGCCGGGCTGGGCAGCCGGCGCAGCGCCGAGGCGCTGGATGCCATCGAGGAACTGGTGGGCCGGGTCAACGGCATCGGCGCCGCCATCGAGAAACTGGGGGCCGCGACCCAGAGCATTGGCGAGGCGGCGAGCCTGATCTCGGACATTGCCGAGCAGACCAACCTGCTGGCCCTCAACGCCGCCATCGAGGCGGCCCGGGCCGGCGAGCAGGGGCGCGGATTCGCGGTGGTGGCGGACGAGGTCCGGTCGCTGGCCCGGCGGACTCGGGAGTCGACGGTGCGGATTCAGGAGGTGATCGACGAATTCCGGCAGCAGGTGGACACCACGGTGCAGGCGACCCGGGACGGCGAGGCGGTGGCCGGGCGGGGCCTGGACAAGGTGCGCGAGGCGGAAAACTCCCTGCGTGCGATTGTGGCCTCGATCCAGAGCATTTCCGAGCGTTTCATCAGCATGTCCGCCGCCTTCGAGCAGCAGAGCCAGGTGGCGGAGGAGATCAACCATCAGGTGGTGCGCATCGCCGAACTGGCGGACCACAGCGACCAGCAGGGCGAGGCCGCCCGGGCCAGCAGCCACCGCCTGAGCGAGCTGTCCCAGGGGCTCAAGGACTTGGTCCGGCGGTTCATTCATCGCGACGGCTAGACACCCGCGAGGGCCGGCTCCGGTGTCCGGGGCCGGCCGTACTGGCATCGGAGCGCCAGGACTGGCAGAATCCCGCCCCAATCGCCCCGGCCGAGCCCGGGGCATCCGGTTTCCCGTTTCATCTCCTAGCCAAACGCACAGGAAAAAACCATGACTACGTCCAACTCTGTCCCGGATAACGGCGAGGTGGCTGCGCGCGGCCTCTGGTCTTCCCGACTGGCGTTTATTCTGGCGGCCACCGGCTCCGCGGTCGGTCTTGGCAACATCTGGAAGTTCCCCTATGTGACCGGCCAGAACGGCGGTGGCGCCTTCGTGCTGGTGTACCTGGTCTGCATCGCCGTGATCGGCATTCCCATCATGATGGCCGAGGTGTTCATCGGCCGGAACGGCCGTCACAACCCGATCACCAGCCTGCGCCTGGTGGCCGAGCGCAACCTGGCCGCCCCGGCTTGGCGGGTGTCCGCGATCATCGGCATGATCGCCGCCTTCGTGATCCTGTCGTTCTATTCGGTCATCGGGGGCTGGGCCGCGTCCTACATCGGCCATGCCGCCCTGGGCGACTTTGCCGGTGGCACCAACGAGTCGATCGGCGAGCTGTTCGGGGGGCTTCTGGCCAGTCCGGGACAGCTGCTGGCGTGGCACACGGTGTTCATGGTGCTGGTGGTGCTGGTGGTGTCCCGGGGCCTCAAGGGCGGGCTGGAACGGGCCGCCACCCTCCTGATGCCGGCACTGTTCATCCTGCTGCTGGTGATTCTCGGCTACGCCACCACCACCGGCCACTTCATGGAAGCGGTGGCGTTCCTATTCGAGCCGGATTTCAGTGCCCTGACCATCAACGGCGTGCTGATTGCCCTGGGGCATGCCTTCTTCACCCTGAGTCTGGGTATGGCCATCATGATGGCCTATGGTTCCTATCTGGGGCGGGATGTCTCCATTGGCCGGACCGCCATCAGCGTGGCGGTGATGGATACCCTGGTGGCGTTGCTGGCGGGCCTGGCCATCTTCCCGGTGGTGTTCGCCAATGGTCTGGAGGCCGGCTCCGGCCCTGGCCTGATCTTCCAGACCCTGCCGCTGGCGTTCGGTAACATGCCGTTCGGCGCCCTGTTCGGCGCCCTGTTCTTTATCCTGCTGCTGTTTGCGGCCTGGACCTCCGGTATCTCGCTGCTGGAGCCGGTGGTCGAATGGGCCGAGGAAAACACCAGCCTGGGCCGCGCCGGCAGTGCCATCGTGGTGGGCTTTCTGTGCTGGGCTCTGGGCATTGCCTCGATCCTGTCCCTGAACGTCTGGTCCGATGTCACCCCGCTGGCGATGTTCGAGCGTTTTGAGGGCAAGACCATCTTCGACCTGCTGGATTTCTTCACCGCCAATGTCATGTTGCCGTTGTCCGGCCTGCTGACGGCGCTGTTCGTGGGCTGGTGCGTGGCCCGGGAATCGCTGCAGCGGGATCTGCCGCTGCAGGGCCCGGCGTTCGGGCTGTGGTACGGTCTGATCCGCTTCGTGACACCGCTGGCGGTGCTGGTGGTGTTCGTCTATAACCTGCTGGCCTGAGGCCGCCGGTTCACTCCCCGGCCTCCACCAGGGCCGCCCGCAAGGCGTCCAGGTGAGGCCGGATCGCGGCGATGTCCTCGGCCGGGGCGGACTGGGCTTGGCGGACGCTGTGCTGGGCCGAAGCCATCATCGCCCGCATCTGTGCCTTTTGCTCGGCGCTGAGGTGCGGGCTGTTGTCGATCTCTGCCATGGCCTGGGCCATGTCCCGCGTCACCTGCGGCGCCCGCTGCTCCATTTCGATGGCCATCCAGGCCTGGTAGATTCGGTCACCGGTTCCGGCCCAGTCGCTCAGGTCGGCAAAGCCGTGGGACTCGACGATGCCCTCGGCGCGGTCGTACGCCGGTGAGCCCGCCAACCCTTCGATCGCGTTGGAAAAGATCCGTGAGAAATCCGGCATCTCGAGATGGCCGTCGTCGGCCGGGGGTTCGCTCAGGTCCTCCGGCAGTGCCTGATCCTCGGCGAACGCCGTCTGAAGTGCCTGCAGGCTGGCGATGAACCCGCGCACGCGCTCGGCGGACAGCTCACCGGCCCGGGCGGACAGGGGCATCAGGGCCAGCAGGATCAACAACAGGCCGGCGCCGGCCAGGGAGTAGCGGGAAGGGTGTGAGGGCATGGGTCTCTCCTTGGCCTTGGGCCTTGGGCGTGGGGGCCGGTTCCTTGCATCCGGAATCTCCTGAGAGTACGCCCAGCCCCGGAGCTTGGCAACCGGGGCCGGCGGCCGGTCCGCCATTGGCCCGCCCAGCCGGCCTGCAGCAGGGCCGCGTAACGTTCCAAGTGGACGTCGTCGTCGCCCAGCTGGTGATTGATCATCACCAGGCGCTTGGCGTAGTGGGCGAAGCTGTATTCCCAGGTCATGCCGATCCCGCCGTGGGACTGGATGCCCTGTTCGGCAATGAACTGGCCGCTGCGGCCGATCACGTTCTTAGCGGCGGCCAGCACGCGGCGTCGCTCGTTGTCCTGGGGGGCCTCCGCCACGCTGGCGGCGAGAATGGCCATGGATCGGGCCTGCTCCAGCTCCGACATCATGTCCACCATGCGGTGCTGGAGGACCTGGAAACGGCCGATGGGGACACCGAACTGGGTGCGCTGCTTCAGGTAGTCCAGCGTCTGTGCGCAGGCCACCTCCATGACCCCCACCGCCTCGGCACAGAGCGCGGCGATGGCCCGGCCCGCCTGGTATTCAATGGTGTCGGCGGCCTTGCCGGCGGTGCCGAGCAGCGCCTCGGGGCCCACCTCCACATCGTCCAGCAACAGGTCGCAGCCGCGGAAGCCGTCGATGGTCGGGTAGCTCCGGCGTGACACGCCCCTGGCATCGGCCGCCACTAGGAACAGGCTGATGCCGTCCGGCTCGCGCCGGTCGCCGCCGGTGCGGGCGGACACCACCAGCAGGTCGGCGCAGTGGCCTCCGATGACCACGGCCTTGCGGCCATTGAGCCGGTATCCCGGGCCGTGGGCTTCGGCCCGGGTGTCGACATCGTTCAGATCATAGAAGGCTTGGGGTTCCTGCAGGCCCACGGCGACCCGGGTGCGGCCGCCGGCGATCTCCGGCAGCCAGCGAGCCGCCTGCGCGTCGGTGCCGGCCTGCTGGATCAGGCCGCCACCGAGCACCACGGACTGCAGGTAGGGCTCCAGGCACAGACCCCGACCCAGCTCGGTCATCACGGTCATCACCTCGACACCGGTGCCGCCGAAGCCGCCCACCGCCTCGGGAAAGGGCACGGCGGTCAGTCCCAGTTCCCCCAGCCGGCGCCAGAACGCCTCGCTGAAGCCAAGGGCCGAGGCGCTGTGGGCCATGCGCTGCTCGAAGCTGTATTCGGCACGGACCAGACGCGCCACGGTGTCCTGCAGCATTTGCTGCTCTTCGCTGAGCCGGAAATCCATGGTCGCCTCCTAGAGTCCGAGGATCGTTTTCGCCACGATGTTCTTCTGGATCTCGTTGGATCCGCCGAAAATCGACAGCTTGCGGTTGTTGAAATACTGCGCGGCCAGGGGGGCCGCGTGCGCGTCGGAGAGGCAGTCGCCGGAGGGGGCGAGCGACAGTTCGTCCTCCACGAACGGCAGGGCGTAGGGGCCGATGGCGCGGCGGGCCAGATCGTTGATGGCCTGACGGATTTCGGTGCCGCGGACCTTGAGCATCGAACTCTCGGCACCGGGCACGCCGCCGCCCGCCACCGAGGCGATGATGCGCAGGTTGCTGATGGCGGCGGCCATCAGATCGATGTCCACCTGGGCGATGCGTCGGCTGAAGCCGGGGTCTTCGAGCAGGGGCCGGCCGTTCTTCAGGCGCCGGCCGGCGAGCGCCTTGAGGTGGGCCAGCGCGGCTTTGGACATACCGATACCGGCCAGGCCGGTGCGTTCGTAGGTGAGCAGGTACTTGGCGTAGGTCCAGCCCCGGTTCTCCTCGCCGACCCGGTTGTCCACCGGCACCCTCACGTTGTCGAAGAACACTTCGTTGACTTCGTGTTCGCCGTCCAGGGTGATGATCGGACGCACGGTGATGCCGGGGGAGTCCATGTCGACCAGCAGGAAGGAAATGCCCTCCTGGGGCTTGGCCTCGGTGTCGGTGCGCACCAGGCAGAACATTCGGTTAGCGTACTGGCCAAGGGTCGTCCAGGTCTTCTGGCCGTTGACGATGTAATGGTCGCCGTCGCGTACCGCACGGGTTTTCAGCGAGGCCAGGTCCGAACCTGCCCCCGGCTCGGAGTAACCCTGGCACCACCAGTCCTCGCCGCTGAGGATGCGGGGCAGGTAGGTCTGCCGCTGCGCCTCGGTGCCGAATTTGAGAATCACCGGAGCGACCATGTTGACGCCAAAGGGGATGATGCGGGGTGCGCCGTAGCGGTTGGACTCCTCGTCCCAGATGTGTTTTTGAACGGGCGTCCAGTTGACGCCGCCGTACGTCTCGGGCCAGTGCGTGGCGTACCAGCCCTGTGCGCTCAGGATGCGCTGCCAGCGCTGATGATCCTCCCGGGTCAGTCGCCGGAACCCCTTCACCTTGGCGGCGATGTCCGCGGGCAGTTTTTGTTCCAGGAACGCCCGGACGTCATCGCGGAAGGCCCGTTCTTCGGCCGTGTAATGGAGATTCATGGGCTATGCCTTATTGTTTTGTGAAAACATATACCGCAGAGCAAAACTAAAAGTATCATTATGCATGGCCGGGTCGGTGTCAATGGTGGATCGGCGGGAACTTTTTTGTTTCAGATCAATCGGACGTTGTGCTACAAGTAACGAATCGCAACGGTTTCCCGTGCAGGCCCGGCCCATGTCGAACCACGCTTCCGATCACAACGCTCTGCTGCGCGTCAGCCTGCTTGGCTTGCTGATCACCGGCCTGTTGCTGTTGTACGCGGGTCACCCCAAGCACCCTGCCGTTGCGCCGCAGTTCGACAATCTGGACTCGCCGCTGCTGGTGTTCGACGAGGGCTCCGGCGATTCGCCGTCGCCCGACACCCTGGCCGCCCTGGCCGCGTCCCTGACGGTGGCGGCAAGCGCCAGCGGGAACCAGGCCTCTCCCAGTCTCGGCTTCGTGCGTCCGGTCCAGCGGCTGGTCAGCCAGCCGCTGTTGCCCCAGGGACCTCCCGTGCTCGCGTAATGCCCCCGCGAACGGACGACCGCCCCCGACGCGCGGTTGTCCCACCGAACATTCCGAGACGTGAGGTTCATCCATGAGCAAGGTATTTCATGCCCTGCCGGTACAGGACATGGTCCGTATCGGTTCCATCGCCACGGCCAAACCCATGGCCCACATCGGCAGCGACGATTCTGCCATTCACCTGCTGACCGATTTCACCGAGCACAAGGTGCCGGCACTCAGTTCCAACATGTCGGTGTCCGAAGCGCGTCTGTGGATGAAGCTGGCGGACACCCCGGTGAAACTGGTGGAGAACCAGGCCGGGGACTGCCTCGGCCTGCTGACCATCCAGGATGTCAACAGCGAGCGCCCGATGATGCTGGCCAACCGCTACGGGGTGGCACTGGACGACCTGCGCGGGTTGATCAGCGCCCGAGAACTGGCCCAGCGGCTTGACCTGTCCATCGATCTGGAGCACCGGGCCACCCGGTTCTACGAAATCGTGAGTGTGGTGCAGGGCGGGGTTTAGTCCCCGCCCGCGGTCCCGATACTCCAGGTATCGGGGCCTTTCTGCTGCGAACTTTCGGAAAAATCGATTATTTTGACCCAAAAAATCGTATTGAACTCCCCGGGCGATCAAGTGACACTCGCCCTGACGCTTGTCATAAAAAAGGACGCCCATGCAGGACGCCCATCAACGTGCCCGCCGGCACTCGCCCCTGGCGATGCTGTGGCTGGCCCTTGCCTTTTTCGCCTGGCTCACCGGCAGCTTTCCGGGTGATCCTTTTCCCGTTTCCATGGATTCGTCCGGCAGCCAGTGGCTGGTGGATGTGCCGGGCGAACCGGGCCTGGACTCCGGGACCGGTCGCGGCCCGGCCCTGGCGCTGGTGGTGCCGGCCCGGGCGAGTGCGGTCGTGTCCAGCCACCGAGGCCCCACGCTGGCGCACTCCGCCTGTTTTCCGGTACGGCCCCAGGCGCCACCCGTGGCCTGAGTCGCCACCGCTCCATCCCTTTTATTAATTAACCGAACCGACGTCCCAAGCTGGAGGATTGTCCATGGCTATACGGAAGCTACTGATCGCCAATCGCGGTGAGATAGCGGTCAGGATTGCCCGGGCCTGTAGTGAGCTGGGTATCCGCTCAGTGGCCATCTACTCTGAAGCGGATCAGTATTCGCTGCATGTCAAAAAGGCCGACGAGGCCTATCAGATCAGCAAGGACCCGCTGTCCGGGTACCTCAACCCCCATCACATCGTCAACCTGGCGGTGGAGACCGGCTGCGATGCCCTGCATCCCGGTTACGGCTTCCTGTCCGAGAACGCGGAGTTGGCGGCCATCTGCGAGCAACGGGGCATCCGTTTCGTCGGGCCGTCCGCGGAGGCCATTGCCGCCATGGGTGACAAGACCCAGGCCCGGCAGACCGCCGTCGCCGCCGGGGTGCCGGTGACGCCCGGTTCCGATGGCAACCTGAAGGACGTGGAGGACGCCGTCGTCCAGGCGGCCGAGATCGGCTATCCGGTGATGCTCAAGGCCACCTCCGGCGGCGGTGGCCGAGGTATCCGTCGGTGTGACAACGAGAAGGAACTGCGCCAGAACTACGAGCGGGTCATCTCCGAGGCCACCAAGGCCTTCGGCAGCGCCGAGGTGTATCTGGAAAAGTGCATCATCGAGCCGCGTCACATCGAGGTGCAGATTCTCGCGGACGGGCACGGCAACGTGGTGCATCTGTACGAGCGCGACTGTTCGATCCAGCGCCGCAATCAGAAGCTGATCGAGCTGGCGCCCTCGCCCCAGCTGTCGGAGAGCCAGCGGGAGCACATCGGCGAGCTGGCCAAGCGCGTGGCCCGGCAGTGCGGTTACGTCAACGCCGGCACCGTGGAGTTCCTGCTCGACCACGACGGCAGCTTCTACTTCATGGAAATGAACACCCGGGTACAGGTGGAGCACACCATCACCGAGGAAATCACCGGTGTCGACATCATCAAGGCGCAGATCCGCATCGCCGCCGGCGAGCCCCTGGGGCTGACTCAGGACGACATCCACTACCGTGGGTTCGCGGCTCAGTTCCGGATCAACGCCGAGGACCCCAAGAACGGCTTCCTGCCCAGCTTCGGCCGGATCAGCCGCTACTACTCGGCCGGTGGCCCGGGTGTGCGTACCGATGCCAACATGTACACCGGTTATGAAATTCCGCCCTACTACGACTCCATGTGCGCCAAGCTGATCGTCTGGGCCATGGACTGGCCGGAGCTGATCGACCGTTCCCGCCGGGCGCTGGGGGACATGGGCATCTACGGTGTCCAGACCACCATCCCCTATTACCGGCAGATCCTGGAGCACCCGGACTTCCAGGCCGCCAACTTCAACACCGGCTTCGTGGAACGCAACCCGCAACTGCTGGAATACAGCACCAAGACCCGCCCCGAATCCATTGCCACGGCCATTGCCGCCGCCATCGCGGCCCAGGCGGGCCTGTAACAAGAATACCGGAGAGATCCCATGAGCAAGCGTAAGATTCACATCACTGACGTTATCCTGCGGGACGCCCACCAGTCCCTGATTGCCACGCGGCTGCGTACCGAAGACATGCTGCCGGCCTGCGAGTGGCTGGACCAGGCCGGATACTGGTCGCTGGAATGCTGGGGCGGCGCCACCTTCGACGCCTGCGTCCGCTTTCTGAAGGAAGACCCCTGGGAACGCCTGCGCACCCTGCGTAAGGCCCTGCCCAACACCCGTCTGCAGATGCTGCTGCGGGGCCAGAACCTGCTGGGCTACCGCCATTACGGCGACGACGTGGTGGAAGCCTTCGTCGCCAAAGCGGCCGAGAACGGCATGGACGTGTTCCGCATCTTTGACGCCCTGAACGACGTGCGCAACCTGGAAACCAGCATCCGGGCTGTGAAGAAGGCCGGCAAGCATGCCCAGGGCACGATCTGCTACACCGTCAGCCCGGTGCACACCATCGACGCCTACCTGGAGCAGGCCAAGGCGATGGCCGACATGGGCGCCGACAGCATCGCCATCAAGGACATGGCCGGCCTGCTCACGCCGGCGGTCACCGCTGAGCTGGTGGGCAAACTGAAACAGACACTGAACCTGCCGGTGTTCCTGCATTCCCATGCCACCTCCGGCATGGCCCCCATGTGCCAGTGGGCGGCGATGGAAGCCGGGGTGGATCACATCGACACCGCCCTGTCCGCCTTCGCCGGCGGCACCAGCCATCCCCCCACCGAATCCCTGGTGGCGGCTCTGCACGACGCCGGCTACGACACGGGCCTGGACCTGGCGCTGCTGGACAAGGCCACCCGCCACTTCCGGGAAGTGCGCAAGAAGTACCACCAGTTTGAGAGCGAGTACAACGGCGTGGACACCTCGGTGCTGCTGTCCCAGGTGCCGGGCGGCATGATGTCGAACCTCGCCAACCAGCTGCGGGAGCAGGGCGCGCTGGAGCGCATTCAGGACGTGTTCGAGGAAATCCCCCGGGTGCGCAAGGACCTGGGCTATCCGCCTCTGGTGACCCCGACCTCCCAGATCGTCGGTACCCAGGCGGTGATCAACGTGCTGTCCGGCAAGCGTTACGAGTCCATCACCAACGAGGTCAAGAAATACCTGCAGGGCTGGTACGGCAAGGCTCCGGCCCCGGTGGATCCGGAGCTGCAGCGGCGGGCCGTGGGTAAGGAGGAGCTGATCGAGGAGCGGCCCGCCAACCTGATTCC
>MDSZ01062505.1_pt1 | contig 18916 bp, 3 predicted proteins | sample 811201 | NCBI WGS metagenome assembly MDSZ01 (sample SAMN05326647, study PRJNA326480) | marine metagenome | isolation source: seawater | place: Indian Ocean: North | collected 2010
ACAACCACGAGACACGCTAGTCTTAATGACTTCGACTACATTGCGAGAAGCGCGTAAGCGAATCTGGGGATCAGTCATGTCTTTGTTATCCGTGATTGAGGGAGCACCGATCAAGATTCGGGATTCAATCGGTAATGCGTCTTATGTAGATGAGCGAGACATCCTTATTGAGAGAGCTGGCTTGTCTCTTATCGCCGCTGAGAAAAGTAAAACCCGTGAAGCTGTTGGTAAGTTCATTGGTATTAAACAGAAACGTGTTTTGCTTATTGGCGATGAGCTATCCGAACTTTCAGAGGCGATTGTTAATGCAGGACTGACTAACTTATCTAAGAACCCGTTCTTCCAAATGATCGGGATGTCTAACCCGAACTCACGTTTCGATGCTTTTGGAGTGTGGTCAGAACCGAAAAACGGGTGGGACTCTGTAGACATACAAACAGCCGACGAATGGGAGACCAAATGGGGCGGTAATTATCTACGCCTTGATGGGGAGCGCAGCCCCAATGTCCTTCTAGGGGAAGTCAAATACCCTTGGCTCCCTACTGCGGCCAAGCTGGAAGAAGACCGACTTCTGTTGGGGCCGGAATCTCGCGGCTATATGCGAATGGTTCGGGCTGTCTTTTTTGATAGCGATGAAACTACAGGGATTTATGGGGAATCCGAACTCACTAAAAGTGGGGCTATGGGTAAAGTTGAGTGGGAAAATAAACCTACTAAGGTTGCGGGTATTGACCCCGCATTTACTAATGGGGGCGACAGGACGATTCTTTCTATTGCCGAAGTAGGATACGCCAAAAATGGGCAATACGTTTTCCAGTTCACAGATGCGATCCATCTTAATGACGATGCGACAAACAAGGCTATTCCGCGAACTTACCAGATTGTTAAGCAGATTGTTGACCACTGTAAGAGCAAGGGTGTTAGCCCTGAAAATGTGGCGGTTGACTCTACTGGTGCGGGTGCCCCGTTCTGCGATGTGTTAGCGGGCGAGTGGTCACCCAATTTCATGCGCGTGACATTCGGGGGTAAGGCATCCGATAAGCGTGTTTCTATGAACAGTCAGCTCACAGGCGAGGAACTCTACACTAACCGTGTTTCTGAGTTATGGTTTGTAGGTAAAGAACTTATGCGGACGAAGCAGGTGTATGGAGTCAGTTCTGACCTTGCCCAAGAGATGTGCGCCCGCAATTACGACATGGTTAAAACTGGTTCCCTCAAGGTGAAGATTGAACCAAAACCCGATTTCAAAGCACGGTTTGGCAGGAGTCCCGACTTAGCGGATGCTGCGTTCCTTGCGTTAGACTGTGCTCGTCAGCGTTTAGGATTGGTTGCCATCGACCCCCCAAAAGAGGGCGAGGAAGGAAAATTCAGGAAGCGGGTTACAATACAGTCTTTAGGGAAAGCTCTAGAAAATCCAGAGACCAGCATGATCTCTTAGCAAAAAGTCTTCTGTAAAACGCATGGGCATATTGGAGAGTCCAATGTGCCCACATGTATTAGAGAGGACTTTTTAAAGTCGGTTTTGCAATTTGCGAAATCGCGCCATTTCGCAGATTGCTTGACGCCCCGTTAGCTCTATTGCTGGAATTGACAGTAAGAGCCAATAAGGGTAGGCTACTTTTTTATCTTTATAACGCATGGCTAACGGAGACGAAGACGAGTTCAAAGACTTAGATTTTAAGGGAGCATTACTCAAATCCATAGCAAGGCTACCAGAGACAGCCTTGCGGTCAGGAGGACACCCTGCGGCAAAATACCTACACCCGATGGCTCGTCAACTGCGTCGAGGCGCGGAGGCCGAATCGAGTGCTGCCGAGCCGAAGAAGAGGGTCATGGAGGAGCGAGAGCGTAAAGAAGCTGACGACAAAAGGAAGCAAAACGTGAGGGTACTTCGGCCTCAAGGGACAGGTGCGACAGGACCGTCAGTTGGAGATATACTTGAAGGCACTGGTAAGTTTGTCACCGAAACAGTTCCAGAAGCAGGCAAAGCAGTAGGCACAGCAACTGTTGAGGCTTTCCAGCCTTCTGTAGTCCCCACAGGGCCTGTAGTTGATTTTGAATCGACCGTTCGGGAGCTAACCGAAGGTAAAGAAGACGGTGAAACGTATGAGGAAATAGAGACCGACCTGATTAGGAGCACTGCTGGCGGGCGACCTGAAGATGATAGTGACGACTTTGCTCCTAAACCCAAGTTTTTTGGCCCTATGGGGAGGTCTGTAACAGGCCCCGCAAGCGACATTGCACCATATCAGCAAGAGGGGAAAGAGGCGGCAAGACTTAAAGCTTTCGGCCCGCCGCGAGAACGAAAACAAAGCTTTTCACCAGAACGGCAAGAGGCGGCAAGACTTAAAGCTTACGGCGACCTTGCATTTGACAGTGATGGCGACGGGAAACTCAGCGTCTCTGAACGAGAAGATGCGCGAGCTTTTGAACGCCAAGAATTACTAAGGGGTTATAAAGAAAGCAAAGAAAGACACGACGCTAAACGAGCAGAAATTGAAGCGAGGATGGCACATAAAGCAAACCCCTTTGGCTTGGTTCCGGCTGCATCAACATTAGCAGCAGCTAAAAAAGCACTAGACAAAAAAACTACGGGGGAACCTGATGCGGATCCTCCCGAAAAAGAAAAGACCCCTCGCCAACTTGCTCGTGAAAGCATCAAAGGATTGCCCCTTGGAGGTTTGCGTTTACAAGATTTTGCGAATGAAGATTCGTTTATAGAAGCTGTTAAGAGGAAAAACGATCCTTCTAGAAGTGCCGCTCTGGGCGCTGGCAGTTCGTTGCGTCGCGCACCTGTCGAACTAGGCACCAGATCTGGGGCGTTACGCCGCGCAGCTCGTGCTGCTCGCCGCTCAGGAGCTGCTGGACAAGCCAACCAATTATTTGGTGCGGCTGCTGCAGCAGGGATGAATGAACCCGGAGTTACTACTCAGGAACAGCGTGGCCGCATACTTGCAAAACAGGCTGAAGCTGCTGATGTAGCATCCCGAAGAGATAAACTAGAAAGTGACGCTATAGACGCAGCGCAGGACATTATAAATAGGCGCAAGAAACAAAATCAATCACCTACAGCACCTAACTACTGAAGCTATGGCTCTTGATTTTAATTCTGACATAGCCCCGCTTCGTTCGCAGTTTTTTCCTGTAAGTGGTATGCGAGCTTCTGAGTTCCGGCAGATACAGGGACTCCATGACGAGCTGGTGGCCCCAGCGCAACAACGCACCATGCAACTGCAAAACCAGATTATGGGGATGCAACAACAGGACATGGCTTATGAGAGAGCGCAGATTGAGTTAGGGAACGCACGCCGAAGCGCCCAGCAGCAAACAGCAGCTTTGGAGATTGTCCCAGAAGTAACCGATAAGCTTACGGGGATTGTCAACAATCCCAGCAAAGATCCTTTCGACAGGGTAAAAGAAGTAAACGCTTTAGCTATGGGCTATTCCAGCACTTTAGCTCATAGCCCTGTTCTCCAGAATATGTTCCAGTCTGCCACTAATTCTATACAGGCAGACCACAATAAAGAAAGAGACACCCGAAGTCAGGAGAATCGGAAATGGGGCCTAGCTCATACGTTGAGTCAGATAGGCGCTGATGAATTGGTGGAGAAACATTTTGGTGATGGTTCAGGCGAGGTAGATTATCCGTCAGTATATAAAGATATGGCCAATCTTTTCAAAACGAGGCAGAGGGCCGCGCAGGACAAAGAAGAAAAGAAAGCGGAAGCCGCAGAAATCAAACGCTTCACAGACCAAAGACGACAAAATCTAAGAGCACATCAAAATGCTTTGCTTAGAATCGGGGCTGTTACTAAAGAATTTCTCCCTGAAACAGACGAAGACGGAAACATTATTACGGAAGGTAAAGACCCCGAAACCCCCCAAGACATTAACATTGATGACTTGGACAGGTCCGTAATCGAGGAAATTATGCGGGATCTCAACAAGAATTTGGGTAGTGAAACCTTGGGTAAATTCTCTACCAGAGACCTATATAGTGCTGCGCTCAGAAGCATGAACAGAGAATTTCGCAGCCTTAATCCAGACCCTAGACCCAAAACCAGAAAAACCACTTCTGGCGATGTTTCAATTCGTGATCTAATAAGCACCTGATAATCGCCTTTTAACAATCCACTATCACTTCAGCTATGTCTGATTTAAAATTTCTTCTCGGAGAAGACGAGAATGAGAAGTCTCCCGTTGACGTAAAACCGTATTCTGAATGGGCGGTAGATAATACATACAACGACGCTATTGAAAGCAAAGTTGCCTATACTGATTATCTAAGGGAAAGCTTCATTGATGCCAAGCAATACAATACCGAACTTGAATCGGAGATCAGAAACAACTTGGCGTTTTCCTTGGTGGAAGAAAAGTTAGCTGACCCCGAAGACACAGACTTTTTTGCTTCTTTGCATGAAGGCGTAGAACCTAGCTTCGATAGGAAAGTTAATCTTATCCAATCTAGCATTGGTTATGAAGATGATGATTGGAAAGCCTTAACTCGCTATAAGGCATTAGCCAAAGTTATTGCTGAAGACCCCCGTGGTGGGGAGCAGGAAACGCGGGATAAGTTGATTGCGGCTAAGGCTAATCTAGAGCCTATAGTTGCTTCCCGTTTTGATGATGTCAAAAAAGCTATGGTGAATAGTGGGGAGTTAGCGTTCGCCACAGTCCTTGATGAAGAGGGTAATAAAAAGTTAATAGCAGGTAGCCGCGCCTCTGAGGTGGGGTTACTACAGGGCCTGAAAGAATCTAAAGACGGAGGAGTCACTCTTGCAGATGCTTATCTTGCACAACAAGAGCTGTCTAATGTCAAAGGAACAGAGATCCCTCTTTACCATTTTAAGCGGCTTAAAGAAGCCCACGACATGATCGTAGCACTGACCAAAGAAGATGAATCTTTTGGTTATCAGGTAGAAGGGCACGCCAATAGACTTGCTCGTAGAGAACATGATCGCAACGACAGGTGGCAGTGGATGCTGAACTTTGTCAAAGGAGCTGTTGTTGAAGGGACTGGTCAGTTGATTGAAGCAGGTAAGGCTATTGTAAAAGGAGAGAACATCAAAGAATACGTTGCTGAGAGTGGTGTGGGTAAAGCCATCGAGCGATCAGACAAAGTGTGGGGGGCAGGTAGTGCAGATATAACTGACAGCATTAAACACCTTGCTGAACGGCTGAATACCGCCGAAGGGGTTACCGCTGGCGAAGAGTTCTCTCTGGATGAAGTGCGAAAAGCTTACGCGCAGGCACTACTTACAAGTGCTAACAATAGAGGTAAGTTTGAGTTCCACGATGATGATGACGAGCTTGGCAAAAACATCCGCACTTATGGATTTCTTGGACCCACTATCCACCCTAATGCAATGGCCAAGGAGTCTGTCTTCAATAAGATGCTGGACTCTCGCCCAGACATAGACGACGAAACTAAAGAGGGTCTCCGACAATCAAGAACTGCTTGGCTAGATAATAATTTCCTAAATGTAAGCAAGCTTCTGCTGAGTTCAGGCAAAGCGGATATATGGCAGGATGCTTTGACCGAAGGAAGAATAGCCAGAAAGCAAAACCACGAGATCCTCGATGACTTTCTAGAAGACCCCGATAACTTTAGCGAGTTTGCAGAAAGAGCCAAAGGCATAGGTTGGTCTATCCTAGATGCATTCACCTCAATGGTAGCGGCCATCCCTGCTATGGCTGGGAATGAATTCGCCCAAGATGTTCTTGTTAAAACGACTGCCCGCAATCAGTTGCGGAGAGAAGTCGCTGGCCTGTTTGGGGAAGAGTTTGGTTTTTGGCAGGATGTTGGAGAAGCCATCGCCCCCCTTACTGTTGACCTTGCTGCTACCGCAGCTCTGGCTTTTGTAACAACTCCAGCAGCGGGAACGGGTGGAGCAGCTTATCTGGCTGCTAAACAAGGCGCTCGATTAACAGCGATGGGCTTTTTGAAAACGCTCACTTCTGGCGCTTTGCGTGTGACCGCAGAAGAAGGGGCAACAACGGTAGCCAAAAACCTCATAGCTCAAAAACTTATTAGGGAATCTGTGGCAGGCTCTGCCGAAAAAGGGGCGATGGCGGCTGTGAGAGCCTATAATAGTGCTTTGGCACACAAAATTGGAACCTCTTCTGCTGTGTTCCTTACCGCAGCTAATAGGTCTAGTGCGGCAACTTATGGCTCCATCTCTTACCAGTTGCAACAAACAACAGACCTCAGTGATGAAGAGATACACGACAGAGCTTTAGGAGGCGCTTTAACTGCTGGCGCGATCACTGGTTTTGTAACTAGTGCTTTTAGTTTTATGGGGCGCGGCGGCATTGAAGATGCCCTTTTAAAAGGGATGTCTTTCAAGCAGGCCGTGTCTCTCGTGAAATCTATGGGGAATGTTAAAGGTCTCGGAAAAGGCCAAGTAGCAAGCAAAATTGCCGATGGCATTAACGAACAAATGCTTGCAAGTCTGACTGGATTAAAAGCAGCTAAGTATGGGGCGGCTAAAGCCATTTTCAGGGGCGCGTTTAATGAGTTTACGGAAGAAACTATTGATGAATTTTTGACGGGGATCGTACAAGACGCTGTTCTTAATGAAAACACACCCTTTATTGAGGCTGTTGGGCAGTCACTTTATGCTGGAGGAATTGGGGCTGTTCTCGGTTCTGGGTCTCCTGCTATCCAGAAAATTGGTGAGACGATAAAGACTGATCGTTTTTTACAATACGAAACTGCGGCCCGTATCGAACGAGATTTTGTTACTGGATTACAAGAAAGACTTGAATCGGTTGGTCTTCCTTTAGCTGGGCGGCAATTAAGCAATCTCCTCAGGACACCAGTACGCGAAAGAGAAGCATTTGTGTCGGGTATGATCCCCGGCGAAGAAACCGCAGCCCCCGACACAGAACAGGCTTGGTATACCAATTTTAGAGAGAAGTACGGGCAGCTTACCCCAATGGGCAGGGAGGAATCCCAGCAGGCCCGTGATTTTGCCGAAGACCGCGAGCAGATGATGCGAGATCTCTCTGAGGCTAAAGAGTTCTTAACTCCAGAAACAAATAGCCTGCTTATTAGTGAGTTTGCTCTTCAGCAATCTTATCAGGAATTTGAAAAAGCGTATGACTCTCTCGTCCCTGCCCCTGACGGAGTAATCACTGAAGAGCAAAAAAATCTTATAGACGAGTGGGAATCCAATAATTTCCCACTCCCCCCAGACAGAGAGCAGTGGAGAGCTGCTGTCAGAGCCAAGCTGCCAACCCTATACCCTGTGGGGGCAGCAAGAGCAGCAGAAGAGACGCCACCCCCGACCCCTCTGGAGGAGGAAGACGACACAGATCCTACTGAACTAATCCGTGTTTTAGATACAGCTTTAAGCACAGAAGAAGGACAACAAAAATTACAGGCAGAGGTTTCAAAAATGAACCTCCCTTACTCTACAGATATCAATGGGCAGATGCTCATGGAATTTGAAGACATTGTTCCTGACAGTGTGCCAGATGCTGACCCCGTTGATGCGGGCGACGCTATGTCCTCTTTGTCCAGTCAAGCCACTAGAGAAATTTCCAGAAGGCTTGGTGCTGACCAGATGGAGCTTGTCGTTACCGAATCTGGTGAACATATCTTAATAGATCCTCTTACTGATCGGGCGCAGGGCGTTATCCCTTACGCAGAAACAGCAGAACCCGACATAGAGGCCCCTTCAATTTCTGATTATCCAGAATTCGCGGAGGAAGTAGAGAAAGGAGACAGTGTTTTCTCTAGTCTGGAACAAGCGGATGCCTTTTTCAAATTAGCTGCGGAAGGATTTCCCGTCAGATTATCACCCGCCCAAACTTATGGGCTACCACTTACTGGTAGTTACGCAGAGAAAGCGGACGCTCTGGCCAAATATTCTTATTCTTTCTACCCAGTAATCCCTGTTTCCAAACCAGATGGGGGAGAAAGCTGGAAGAGCACCAGAAAAAAAACTTACTTTGACCCTTATTCGTTAGAACGCAAAACAGACTCAAAGATGAGTGGTTTTGTGGATCGGAATGGTAGAGGAGTTTTTAATAACGATCCTGTTCTGATGGCGGAAATGTTGGCGCACGGCATCCCGATCCCTATTCCAGAAGGAGTAGAAAACATGAACCCTGCTATTGTGCCTTCGGCAGATGGGAAATGGGTTTCTGGAGTCCGTAAAGTTTCTTCCGATAGACAGCTTAAAGAATCGGCTGTTACCCCATTAGAAAAATTCGGGGCTGTTGAACCCAACAACAACACTGGTCAGGCTTGGTGGGGGCTACCCTTTATTGATACACAGGATGTTACTGACGCAAAACCTTTACCAGAAGGGTCTCGTTCATTAACCCAAGATGGGGGAGACAAAGTTCTGAGGGCGGATGACAAACATCACGCGACCATTGTTAATGATCTAGCTGTTTTCTCAGAAAACGTAAGTCGTAATCCCAGTGCTTACGCTTCTTATTTTAAAACTTACGGTGGCAATCAATTAGAAGGTAATTATAGGGAACAGGCTGTTTGGGCTGCGGTAGGAGAGTTCAAGGCATTAGCTCATCTATTTGAGTTCAGGCAATTTCTCTTGAGTGATGGCCCAGAGCTAACAGCCACTGTCAATAATCGCAGGGTAGTAAACCCCGATAAAGTGTCCCGCGTTAATCGTGCTTTCAAATCGAGAGTTACAAGCCCTCCAGCAGAAACAAGAAAGCGGTTGGAGGAGTTTCTTCCGGCTCATTTGCATCGCGGCAAAACTAATAGAGATGTCACGATAGCCTTCATCAATGAGATGATCCTCAACAATTCTGATTTTGATGGGGACCAGATGCCTACCTTTTTAAGTATATTGGACCGCACTGTTGGGAGATATGTGTCTCAGCAGAGCAGTTCAAGTGATGTTGCTATTAGTAGGGGTATTCTAAGTCTAGATGAAGATGGCGTTCTTGATGAAGCCTCTATGGTTCAAGCTGAAGATATTGGGTCTCACCAAGCTGACATAGTTCCTTCCGTTGAACCTATTGGCCCACAAGTTTTTTCAGATACTACGCAAACAGCTATCCGCGATGCGGTGTCATTGATTGACCAAGATGAAGAACTTAAAGCGGCTTTAGTTGATCTAGCTCGCCAGTCTTTGTATGAGAATGCAACTGCCTCTGAAGTTTCAGAGTTGATGTCCACCCCCACTAGGGAGCTTTTAGCTCGCCTTGGTAGTTGGATGGAAACAGGCAGTCATGCTGGACGATCCAATGTTCTGGAATTCACACACAATCTGGAACAACAGCAATTCCAATCAGGTCTCGACTTACGAAATGCTCTCGTTACCAGCGGGTTCCACTTGATTGAAGGGAACCCCGCTGATGATGCAGATTTTGTAGAACAAATCCGTTTTGCGCTTTCAACATCTCTCGGTGAAACAAAGTCTGTTCAATACGCTAAAAACTTTATCAACGCCATTGGTGAAGGGATGCGTATCAGGCGGCTATCTCGTTCGTATCTTACAAAACAACAGAGGGAAGCAGCCCAAGCTTCTAATGAAGCTGCTGTTAGCAGGCTAGGCTTGCAGGACGGCAACCCCGACACGGTTGTCAATGCACTGGAAACGATTTCAAAAACCAGCACAAATAGAAGCCATAGATTGGTAGCGTCTCTGTTGCTAGAAGACCCTTACTTCATTCGTCAGGTAAGGTTCTCTATGATCTATACCCACGCTGATTTTGCTGGAGAATACACCCTGAGGAATAACGGAGTCCATAATGTGACTATCAATCTTGCGACTAGCAATGGTCGCGGTCTTGAGAATGTTCTTCTAGAAGAATATGTCCACGCTTTCTTGGCCAGCACGATGGCCAAGGGCGAGAATCAATTAAGCAGTAGACAGTTGGCTGCTCGCCGCCGCCTTGAAAACTTGTATAAAGCAGCACGGGACTACTACTCTAAAAATTATATTGATAGCAATCCCTCAATGCGAAGCCCTGTGTTTGAAGCTGGGCTGGAAAATATAGACGAGTTTGTCACCAGTTTTCTGTTGTCTCCTGATTTTCAGAAATTTGTTAAGACTATGGAGCCGCCCAAAGGACAGCGCGGTTTCTTCAAGCGCATACTGGATGCTATGGTTTCTATGTTCCGCAAGGTTACGGGCAAAGAAGTCAAAGTTTATTCAGACGCTCTACAGGATATAGTAGAACTGAGCCGCACTACCTATCGGGGTGGAACTTCCCACCTTGGAACTTTTGTTGCTGAAGCAGCTCAAGAAGCTGTTGATGTAGAGCGACGAGCTACCTCTGATGTCAGAGAGAGCCGCCCCACTTTGGAAGTTACCCCGACGAAAGACGACAAAGTTGCAATGGTAGATCCTGAGTGGCCCGCCGTTTTGGATGACTCAGTAGATCAAGATCAGGACTCTGAGAATCGTGACCGTGATCTGGCCACTATTAAAAGAGAAGCCCGACGAGAGTTAGCAGATTCTGGTTTGAGCGAAGAATTTTCAGACCTTATGGACTTTATGAAGGGGCGGGTTCCTTTTGGAGTTACCCTTAAAGTTGACTTTAACACGGTCGCGCCTGCTTATACCAAAGGAGGCGTCTTATACGTCAACCCCCTCAAGATCATGCAAGTGGTGGACGGCATGGACACTCTTGGTCAACGAGGATATGTAGACTCTATTATCCATGAGGAACTCGGCCACGTTGCTTCTTGGAATTCTCTTTCTGTCTCCGACATTAACACAGTTGTAATGTCTCTTTCTGAGTCTGATTTTGCCAGTATTGCCAACGAGTATTACCAGACTCAGCGAGATAAAGATGATTCATCTACAAGAAGGAATTCTTCTGACGCACTAGAAGCCAAACGAGAGAAGGTTCGCTTAGTGGAAGAAAAACTCCGCATGCGGTTGCAGAAAGTAACTCGCGGGTTCACCACAGAAGAAGACATCGCTTTCTGGAAAAGTGACCCCAGCTTGCTGGCTATCCTTAAAAGATATATCAGCGGCGTCATTAACAGGATTGTAGCAAACAGGCGTCTCATAAGCGCATCTCATGGCTCTATAGATGCCTTGCTTGTCCCACTGGTTCACGAAATGCGGGCGATACAAGCTGGGTTTGGTAGGACACCAATCCTACAAAATTTTGACCCCGACAACCCGTCTGCATCCGTTCAGGATTACCTTTCTGTCGCAAATGAAGATCTGTTTTCTGCCATAGCTGACGAACAAGACAAGTCGCAGATGGTTGCTCTAGCCGCAACAGCAGGTTGGACCGCACAGGACATGTTCGAGAGTTTTCTTATAGAAAATAATATGCAGATGAAAGCTGGTGGCCCTTATTATGGTGGGTACACCGAACAAATGCTCCCTGAGCTGCGTGAACAATTAACCAGAGCTAAAGAGCGTTTAGAAGAAAAGGATCTTCCCCCTGAAGTGGCTACGGCCTTGCGTGATTTATATTCAAAAATCGGGCTTGGTTTTCGAGTTGAGGAAGACGGATCACTGACCCCCTCTCGCATCCCCAACTTCGTCCAGACACAACTTCAAGATAAGTTTATGGCGTGGATAGACGGCTTTCGGATCCCCACGGCTGAGTTAGCGGTACAGCTCCGAAAACCCTCAAGACAAGGTACCCTTCAATCAAGTGCAATTTCTAGACGCGCTGCGAGAGATTATAGAAGTGTTCGTCAAAACTTCGATACCTACTTCCCCGCTGATTTCCGAATCGGCTGGGGGGAAGATTATGACATTAGCGAGTTAAGAAAATCGGTGGGGTATCTCGCAACTACCAGAAACCCCATGAGTATAGATGTGGGGAATACATGGGCGGGGGCTTTCGTAGACTCGATACGTGGCGATACAGATGAAAAACGTGCTGCTATTCTTGCTGCTGGTGGGTGGGGGAATTTGGTCGGAGACGGCAACGTATCAACTGATAAATACCACGACACAGGAATCTCTTACACCAAAGTCCTGCTACCAGAAGTCGTTGATTGGGATGCCGTGGCCCACCTTATCCCTGACCACCTGTTGGTGTTTGCTGCGGTTTCAAATCTTTTAGACAAAGCACCCATCTCTGTGCCTCAATCTATTAAAAATCGTCAAAGTCTTGCTAGGCATTTGCAGTGGGATAATAGCACTCAGACTATTCAGTTTGAACGACTCACATTCCCAGATCAAGAACCACCTAAACTTATAGGTGGGGTGTATGATGTTGATGACGACGCTAATGCTGAGTTAAAGAGGATGCTATTAAATCAGATAGGTACCAGAGCTAGGCTAGGGTCAAACCTCCCGAATATTAGTGGCGATAGTGCGGGTATGTACCTTATGACTATAGGCGGCTTAATGCAAAGTTTAGGTCTAACCGCAACCTTCGAGGCCGAGCAGGAGGGCCTTAGTTTTACAGAAGACCCAGACCACCCTACATATGTTGGGTTGAAAGATGATTATGAACCAAACGAAATAGAAAATATTGCACTGAATATAGAAGCGGCGGGCGCGACCACGGGTGGTCGTGTTGAATTATCAAACATATCTATCCCTATATGGCCTGAGGATAGTGTTCAGACGGATGAACTCTATGAATTAGATCCGCATGCCGCGAGTTATTTCTATACCGATATCCTTGAGGGAAAGCGAAGTTTATCCTACGAGATGGTGCGGCCTGATGGCTCTAATGTTTCTTTTTCCCAAGCAGATAAAGACAACCTCCTACTTAGAGATACAACAGTCATTGGATACAGCTCTGTCGGAGTAGCTAATGACATTATTGCAGATAGTCCTTCCTATGCGCGGGAGGACGTAGCAGAAAAGATCAGGGGACGCATTGTAGAGACTTCAAAAAATCAGCTTAGATTCGCAAAAATAAAACTGCTCGCCTTAATCGCGAGTGGTGAGAGTTTAGAAACAGAAATACCTGTTACTTTTGGTTTACCTAAGCCGCCCCGCCTACCAAGGAACCTTCAAGGATGGACTAGAGGAGAGAGACTAATTTACGATTACGAAAATGTTCGCAATAGCCTGCTGAAGAATGGGTCTTCTTCTGAAGTATTTTCCTACGGTATGTATTATCCGGCTGGTACTCCTTCAGAGGACTATGACTTGGACGGGTCCACACCCTCACGTAAACCACTCCCTGATGATCTAAATGTTGATCTAACAGTTAAGAATTTTTTAAACTCAGTCGTTAATTCTGCAAAAAGCATGCAATCCATAGACTCTCGCACCTTGGAGGCAGCGTGGGTTGAAAATGGTATTATTGAAAAAGACGAAGACGGCAACGTCGTGAAAGTACACTATGGAGATATTTGGATACCTGACGACCCACTGATGCGCCCCCGTGTTTCTAACCTGCTTGAGACAGTGACTGAATTTGAAAACGGTTACTTTTCACCTACTGGCGGTGGCATGGTGTGGGGCAACCGAATAGAGGCTAGAGGCAGCGGGGCTAGAGAAGCGGGCGACGAGAGCGCACATATACTTAAAAGCAGGAGCAGGGAGGGCGAAAAGAGAGACTGGTTTGACCCCTCAATAGGCGTGCCAGACATCACAAACACCACGCCCGTTCACTTGCCTCAGGAAGAAGAAGGGACTATCTCCATTTCAAACGATGTTTCGGAGTTCTCTGATTCACTGCTGGGGGACGCTTCCCCTTTCGATTCTCTTCTGGCAGCAAAAGGCCCAGTTGCACAAGTGTCACATACGCGGGCAAGACGAATAGAAAGATCAGGCTTTTCTCTCGTCGGAGAAATGGGGGAACCAATTTTACCTGTTGAGGTATCTGGATGGGGCCATGCATCCATCATGGGAACGGTAGACTCCTTCCACGAATTCAACAACGCAGAACCAATAAGTCTAGCGGATCTGGGATCAGTAGATAGGAATAGCGATACAGGCCCTAGGGTCCAAAAAATCCTAAATGAACTTAGTGCAAACTTATCTAATGACCAAAGGGTTGTGATGGCAGAGGTCAGAGGGGATTTTGTTACTATCAGAACCTACCCTATTTTCGATTCTATTGAAGAAGTGCAGGATGCTGTAGGTCCGTACAGCGACCCTACGGATATTATCGTGCCCGCAAGTAGTTACGAGTCTCTTGTAGATGACCAGACTAAAGAAAAGCTAAAGAATAAAGTAGTAGTTCAGGGGCAGTATATAAACATATCGATGTATCCCGGTTATTGGGACATCGACGCTATGTTCCCTAGTGGTAGCTTTACCGCAAATCAGGAAGGGCGAACCAAAGGGTTGGGGGGTGGAGATACTACCGTATTTGCTGACAGGGGGAGCATATCTGGTAGCCTTGCTATGGAGGTCTTCTTTGCCCTTCAAGCCCGCAAAAAAGATCTAGGGATTACAGAGCTGACAACTACTTCGGCAGGATCATCCGCTAACATGAAAAGGCAGCATGATCTGGGTCGGGTAGGACTTCCCTCTTCATTTAAACTGAGTGACGGAAGCAGGGTACGCCATGAGGTGCTCAAAGGTCCGACTGGGTTTCTATCTTGGTTCAATATGGGATTTGTCCCTGAGCATGAAGGTGATTTAAATAAAGCACTACAGCAGCGTTTCTACGGGGAGACCAGAGGAGATGGGATGGGACTCGCAGAGTCTGTTGATGTCGTTATCCAAACCCTACAGGTTTCCCAAACCCTAAAACAGCAGGAAGATCTCAGGGAGGAGATTCGAGAAGACATCAAAGATGCCGCTTCAAGGTTTAGGCGCACTTTAGAGCAAAACGCTGCAAGCCTTCCGGCGGATAGCCAGTTTGTTACACTCTCTGAAGAAGAATGGAATGGTCTTCTGGCTGACTACCAGAGTAATACGTTGGATCTCACGGTTCGATCTTCCGAGCGGATGAAAACGCACGTATTAGGTAATTTTGATCGTCAACTATCGGCTCGTCTAGATGACGCAGTCGAGGAAGAAATGGAATATCGGCACACGCTTCAGAATATTTTTGTCAGACCAGAAGAACGTGTTGATTTAGAAGCAGCCCTTGAAGCTTTCAAAGCTGACCCCCAATCCCGCCAAAGCGGTGAGTTTCTTCGGCAAATAGAACAAAGGAATTGGGACGTTTTCTGGGGTCTTCATTCTCACGATAGAACGCCCGCAGAAAGGAAAGCTGCGTATAGATTTTTGAAGGCAAATATGATGGGCGGCAAATTTACGTTTGACCTTACTGAAAACAGCAGAAGCATGCAGGCTATCTCCGCAAAATTCCCTTACGCTAGGTATGTCAGGAACGCAGACAATGAGCGGATTATCAGTCAGGCCAATAAGATATATAGCCCACCCATTAAAAAACTTGAAGACGCTATAGCAACGTCATTGAAGTCTCGCCGCGACGACCCCCTTGACGAAACCCCCCATTCTGACGAATCAGCATATAAGGAAACGACCCAAGATATCGCTAGGTTGCAGGACATGTCACAACCAGAGATGGATTCTTTTGTTTCTGACAAAATGGGCAAGTTCCGTCGGGGTGAAGAAAACCTTTCAGACCTTAAACGCGAGCTGGTTGACGCTGCGGCAAAGGCAGCTAACGGCCATCTGCATGCTAATGGGATGGCTATTCCGCTGTTCACAAGTTCTTCTCCGGCCCCTTCTACTTCTCCGGCCTCTTCTACTTCTCCGTTGCCTGATGAGTTGTTTAAGAATTTTGTCCAACTTCTTGAGCTGCCTCTGTATGAAATCGGGGGGTATGAGGCTCCAAAAGGTTGGATTAACAAGTTGATTAAAGGGGATGTTGGCGAACCAGTTAAGCGTTTTATAAAGCATCGAGAAGAGTTCAACAGAGGGGCAGCTTTGTTAGTCAAAGCTTACAAGACTACACTGGATAAACTTGTTGATGATTACTTCGGGGGTTGGGATAACACCCCTGAGGACATGCAAGACGTGATTGCTCACGCTCAGGGGTTTGTTGACGGCAATATTTTGAGTAGTGATGCAATCGCAGCCATTGATGCGGCACACGAAGCCCGCGTTGTGGCTATAGACAATGACCCAGACTTATCTTCTAAGAACAAAGTTATCGAGCGCAAAGCTTCCGCTCAACAAAGAGATACTGAGATAGAGGCCGCAGAAGATTCAGCTATTGCTGCGATAGAGGCTAGGACTAAAGCGGCCATGAAAGACTTGGAGAAAGCGGCCCCTAAACTGGCTTCTCACATTAGAGATATCAGGCACAAGCTCCTGAGGCCCATGCAGGAGAAGCTTATTGGCTCTGGCATTGGTTCTGGTCTCGCTGCACGGATCGACAAGACAGGCGGCATTTACATTACTCGTACTTACCAAGGATTTAATGATCCCACGTTCTTTGATCGTGTTCGGGAAGACCCTGAGTATGCAGATGTCAGGGAAGCAGCCATGAGTTATTTCACTAAATCCAAGTATGACCACTTGTATGACCAAGCCATAAACAAAGGCTTGTCTGATGCAGATGCTCGCAAGGAAGCAGAAGATGAAATGGCGCGGGCTGAAAGAAGGGCTGTCGCTACTGGTTGGAGCAGGTCATATGGTGAGGAACAGATGAAAATTTTCCTTTCTCGCTATGATGGCAAACCTACCAGACCAGACTCATTCAATGCTTCTGGGTTTCAGGTTATGGAGAAGAACCTGAAAAGAAGGAAAGATCTTCCGAAACCTATTCGGGATCTTCTTGGTGAGCTTGGGGTCAGAAGGGCAGGTGAACCGGGGGATGATACTGGAACAGATTTGATCTTACGCACCTTTTCCGCTGTGGCTACCTTGACAGCCCAGCAAGCATTCCTAAGCGATCTTGCCAAGGTGGGAGTAGAAACAGGGTTCCTTGTTGATGTTGAGACAATGAAGAATGACCCCCAGTATTCAGACTGGGTGCCCCTTCGTGATGGAACTCTTTCTGAGAATGACCCTCTGAAGTATCTTTATGCCTCGCCTTCCTTGAAGGAAGCTCTCCAGCAGACGTTGCAACCATCTTTCTTTGTTCAGAATGCTACGACTTCGGAGCAATCGGTTGGGGCTTTAGCCAAGGTAGCCAGAAACCTCACTGGAAAATCTATGGCTATGAAAACCTTGGGGAGCGTAGGGTTCTTTCTACGAAACACTCTGGGCAACCTGTTGTTCTTCGGCCCAGCTCAGGGGTTTTACAGGATCGACAAGATGCTCTCTAAGACGGTGTCTCATACTTGGTCTCGTCTTACAGACCCAGATAAGATGGATCTGTATTTAGCTGAATTGACAGGTCTGGGTATTGCCATGAATTCTGTGAGATCAGGAATCATGCGCGAACTTCTTACTGGTCGCCTAACCCCTAAGGGAGTCTATGCTCAGGTTGAATCTTTAGTAGATGATATAGCTGTGCTGGGTCCGACAGCCAAGGGCGTTAAATTACTGGAGAAGAAGGCTATTGATTTGTCTGAAGCTCTTGATGATGCCTACAAGATTGCTTACTTCGAGAATGAACTTGGGGTTTTGAGGAAAGCTCATCAGTCGGAGCAGATGCTCCCTTCGGAGCAACGCAGCGTTATTGGCTCTATGTCTGACTACGGCCTAAAGCGAGAAGCTGCTCGTAAAGTTAAGATGACGGCACAGTCTTTGAGCGAAGCGCCTGAGGTCGTAACTAATCTTTCTCATTCTGGGTTTGGTCTTCTGTTCGCTCCGTTCCTCCGGTTCAAAACAGAAGTCCCCCGCATTGTCATCAATACCTACAAGCTTAGTTTTGACGAAATAGCCAGTGACAACGATGTTATCAGAGCGCGTGGTTTTCGTAGGTTTGCATCTATGACAGGTATGCTTGGTGTGGTATCTGCTGCTGGACCCGCTGTTTTGGCGGCAATGTCTGGTATTGGGGATGACGAAGATGAAGCCCTTCGGAAGTCGATGCCTATCTATCTACGAGGTCATTCCTTCTGGTGGGTTAGAGACAAAAAGACGAAGGAGTTACGATCAATGGATCTTACCTATATGAACCCGTTCAGCCTTTTGTCTGATCCCACTATGAGGGCGATGCACCATATGTTGAATGGTGACTTTGGAAAAGCCGCAAGCAGGTTCGCCACTGGTCTAGTGTTTGATACTTATCTCGATGACCAGATTTTAGCTAGTTCTATTTCTGATGTTCTTAACAACAAGAACGAAACAACGGGGCGTTCAATCTGGATTCCTGAGGTAGACAACACAGGGAAGGTTCTTATCAAATCTCTAGGACATATATTAAAGGAAGCTTACGAACCTCGTACTCTTAATGACGCTATAGATGCGGCCCAAGCTGTGGGAGGAGACTATTCTAAATGGAGTGACTCCCCCGTAGGCGAGCTTATGGATGGTGTTTGGCCCATAAAAGTCCATCAGGTTGATTTAGAACAACAGTTTAGACGCTTCATACGCGACCACACTAAGCGTGTAAAAGAAGTTTCAGATAAGAAGTATCGGATCTTTTCAAAGAAGCCTATTGATAAAGACAACATTCGAGATCTTTACGAGGATGAAGTCGAAGGCAAACAATCTTTGAACGCTGAGTTGTTGCGAGTGTCTCGTGGTTTCGCTCGTCTTGGTTTAGACCATAAAACACAGTACCAGATGATGGTATCTCTGGGTGTAGGCAAAGAAAAAGCCCGCCTCATGTTTTTCAATGTCATGGACCGTCCCTCAATTAACAAGAGGCTCGTTGAAGAACTCTATAAGAGAAACCTGCAACATAGGTTGGGGCCACTTATTCAACAGTATGAGACCTACCCACGGTATCTTTCTATAGAACCTAAGGAATAGTTTCCCCATGATTGATGACCCTGCTGTTACAGTAGTCTCGCTGTTAGTCTCTGTTGCTTTACTGGCTTTTGCCTTAAAACTTCTGGACATCTAGTGGGCACTTTCTATAAAGGAACTCTTATGAAATGGACCCTGTATCCAATGCTTGCAGCTTTCGCCCTGTTGGGCGTCTCCTGCTCCACCGCAGACTTGGGCGGCTCTGT
>MDSZ01042834.1_pt1 | contig 18912 bp, 18 predicted proteins | sample 811201 | NCBI WGS metagenome assembly MDSZ01 (sample SAMN05326647, study PRJNA326480) | marine metagenome | isolation source: seawater | place: Indian Ocean: North | collected 2010
GTTAAAAAAATTTGAAAATATAAATAAAATAGAAATTTATAAATTTAACAAAGATTTATCACACTTTCCAAATCTAAATAAGAAACATGTTTCTGAAGCCACATATTATCGTTTGTTTATTTCAGAATTTTTACCAGAAAATTTAAAAAAAATTATTTATGTCGATTCAGATGTGCTTTGCATTAACAATCCAGAAGTAGATTTTGAAAATACGTTTGAAGACTTAGATAAATTTAGCAAAACAATAGCTGTCTACCCAGAAATTATTAAAGAATCTAAAGATCATGATTTATTTTCTAATCTTGAATTACAATATAACAAATATTTTAATGCTGGTGTAATGTTTATAAATTTTGAGAAATGGGTAAATGAAGTCAACCAGCCAGATATTCTTAATCTCGTAGAATTGTATAGGGAAAAAATTATTTTTTGGGATCAAGATATTTTAAACAAGTATTTTGATGGGAATTTTCTGGAAATAAACAATAATTTAAACTTTTCGATACAGAGCTCAATACCAGTTGATTCATTCATAAATTATGCAAAATTGATACATTATGCAGGTAATCATAAACCATGGAATATTGAAGCTGGATGTGAAGATTCATCAACAATATTTTTTGACTTATATCAAGAGCTTGATTTGGGGTATTATTTTTTTACAAGAAAAAGCAGACGAATAAAAACTTTTGTATCAATCATGTCGGATATTTTTTCCTTAAAATTATTTAAGACAAAATATCCAATGAAATATGTAATAGAAGCCTTGAAAACAATGACTTCCTAGAAAAATATTGATGTTTTCCTGTTAAATTCCATTTATAATTTAAACAATGAAGTTTTCATTAATTGTTCTTGCTTACAATGAAGAACCAACAATAGAAAAGGTTATTGAAAAATATATTCATAGTTTTAATAACATTATTGTTGTAAACGATGCAAGTAAAGATCAAACCAAGATTATCCTAGAAACTCTTAAAAAAAAGTATTCAAATTTATCAATCGTAAATAATGAAAAGAATCTGGGTGCTGGAAGATCCTTCGAGCTAGGTCTAGAGTTATTTCTTAAAAATGATGATGATTTTGTCATTAAAATTGACGGTGATGATCAGTTTGATGAAAAAGATGTATTTAAGTTAATTGATATTGCTTCTGAAAAAGATTTAGATTTTATAAAGTGTGATAGGTTCTGGAGCAAAGGGATTGTAGGTGATATACCAAATATAAGATATTTTGGAAATGCATTTGCATCATTTTTAATCAAAATTTCAACTGGAAATTGGCGAGTAAACGATCCATTAAATGGGCTATTTCTTTTTTCAAACGATGCTGTAAAAAAATTAAAGCTTCCAAAATTATTTTTTAGATATGGATACCCTTTTTTTATCACATCAGAAATTTCCAATATAGCAATAAATAGTGATCTGAAAATAGCTCAATACAAAAACACTATTTCATACAGAAATGAAGAAAGCAGCATAAGTGCATTTATTATTTTCTTTAAATTGATGTACTTTGTATTAAAAAACTTTTTAAGAAAAATTACAATAAAACTTAAAAATTCAGACTTACAAATTTCTGCAATATTAGATATATTTTCTTTAATCATTTTATTTTTATCATTGTTTTCAATAGGAAGATTTTTTGCAATTAGATACTTTGATTATGGAGGGCCACAAGGCAATTGGTTTATTGTTTTCCTAATTTTTATAATACTTTATATAGTTGTTCTTATTTACTCACAAAAGATTGAAAGTGATGTAAAAGAACAAAGTTTTGAAGAAATAAATTGATTAAATATAACAAAAAAGTTTTATTTTTTTTACTTATATTAATCTTTCTAACTTTTTTAAAAATCGACTTTAGATTTGTGAATGGAATATTTTGTTGTAGTGATGATTTTGATTATTTTATTCATGCTGAAACGATTGCTGAAGACTTTGATTTAAATTATTCAAATCAGCTTAAAAATAACGAAGATAAAAGATTTTTTAAAAATAATATATCAGCGCCTATAGGTTTTTTTGGAACAGGCCTATTAAGCTCACCCTTTCTCTTACTAGGCAATTTAGTTGATCAATATTTATTTACATCATCTGAGAACTTCATGAATTATAAAATTTTAATTTATTCTTTTAGTTCAATCTTTTACTGTCTTTTAACAATCAATCTTTTGGCTAGATCATTAAAGATTCTAAATATAAATTTTAAATATGGTCATCTATTGTTGTTTTATTCTGGATCAGGAATTATTTATTACGCTTTTGAAAGATTTAGTATGACTCATGTATATGAATCATTTGCATCAGCACTAATTATCTTTTTTTCATCAAAATTTTACAAAGAATCAAATAATCAAAATTTCTTTGCATTCATATTACCGCTCTCAATAATGTTGGGATTAATGATTAGATGGGTAAATCTATATTTGATACTGACACCTTTAATAATTAAATTGATTAGTAAATCTAAAAAAATTCTAATTTCTAATCCGTATTTTTACTTATCTACAACGCTAGCAGTTGTTCTTTTTCTTTTGCATACCAAAGAAATATATGGAAAATATACATTTGACCCCAGATACGTCTACTTATCCGAAGGTAACCAAAACATAAACTTATTTTCTTCTTCAGAAGAAAAATTTATATTATTTGAATATTTAGAAAATTTTTTGAATATATTATTTACTCAGGAATTTGGCTTACTTTATTTTTCACCCATTTTATTTTTTACGATTGGAATTATTGGGATAAATTTTTTAAAAAATTTAAGAAAATTTCATTTTGATAAACTAAGTTTTTTGATTTTAATTTCTTTTTCTCAAGTTTTGTTTACTGTTCTTTTGTGGAAATCTACAGCGTCATCTTATGGTTTTAGATATCTCTTAACTCTCAGCTCTATTGGAATAGTATGTTATTTCTATTATCAAGATGAGTATAAAAGTAAGTTTCTCAATCGGTTGTTATTGCTTTTGTCTATATTTTCAATCTTTTCAGTATTGTTTTTTGAAACAACACCTGCAACTCAGCTTTCACTACAGCCAGAACTAAACTCTTTTGGAAAAGTAAGTAGTTATACCTCAAGATATTATTTGTTAGGATATTTAAACTCTTTCCTAGTACTCGAAAGTTATTTAAAAATTTTTACAACAAGTTTTTTAGGTGTTTATATTTTTAAATTTTTGATTGAAATTTTTGGTGATTCAAGGCTTAATGAATTGCTTGATTCGTTAGGTTTACCGGTTGATAATCCAGATTTTCAAAACTATCTAATTGAAATTAATTTAGTTTCGCTTGATAAACTAATAATTACATTCCTAGTTGCATTTTTATTTGTGAATTCAATATATAAAAATCTTGAAAAAATAGATAAATAGTATCTTTTAAAAAGCTTCATTAAATTTCAATGTTCCCATATCTGTCGTCGACTCATTTACATAGTTGTTTGGTAAATGAAAAACTTTACAATTGGGGTCGATGTTATTATTTTTTATTCTGATTACCGTATTTTTAAACCATCCAATGTTTGGATAATTTAATCCGTAAGCGCTTGCTTCCATGCAAGAGTCAACTCTTTTATGTCTTAAATTGTAAAGTAAATAATTTAATGATATAAATTTATTTAATTTTAAAGTTTTCAGAATATTACTGTTTTTCTCCTTATATCCATGAACCATTCTCAAGTCATAAAATTTACTGTTTATCCATCTAATCATTTCTTCACGATCATATATCCAAAACGCACAATATGGATTTTTTTCATTAAGTGTAAACTTTTTATTATTAAGATCTATATTTTTTTGTAACTTTGATGTTAAATCAGATAAATATTCAACTTCTTCTTTAACCTCTATTCTTAAAAATCCTAAATTATATCCATTTTCTTTACATATATCCTTATGTTCTACCCAATAATTTAAAGCACTTTCAGGAATTAAAATATCATCTTCACTATATAGAAACACATCGTAATCATTTATTTGTTTTGAGATTAACTTTCTTGGTTTCCAAGTAAGATAATAATTTCTTCCCTTATAAAAAATAAAATTATATAGGTTGTGATTAATGAATTTAATTTTTCCATTTTTATATGGGAAAATAATATTTGAATCAATTTTTTTATTTGAATGAATAAATAAATCAACATTTATGCTGTACTCATTGTATTCTTTAATAATCCTATTTAAATATTCAAGCCTTTCATTTCTATAATAAAATGCAATGTGAACTGCTAGATTCATAAGGTAATGATAACAATCAATTTTTTTTGAGAATCAAACTAATAAAGTACCTTCTTTAACATAAAATTTTTTATGTTATCTTTATTAAAGAGATGAATTATTCATTTAACAATATTTTAATTACTGGCTGTACAGGCTTACTCGGAAGCTGGATGGTTGAAAATCTTTTAAAGTCAAATATCGAAGTCAAGGGAATTGCTCTAAATGAAGATTTAAATTTTTTACTAGACTCTAAAGGCATACTCAACGAATTTGAGCTCGAATATTTTGATATTGCAGATGAAAGCTCTGTAGACGATTATTTTGAAAGAAATAATTTTGATGCAATTATCCACTTAGCAGCACAAACTCAAGTGATTGATGCAATAGAAAATCCAATTAGAACTTTTAAATCAAACATTCAAGGAACATGGAACCTTCTTGAATCTGCAAATCGAAAAAAGGTACCAATTGTTGTTGCCTCATCTGATAAAGCTTATGGTGATTCCGATTTGTTACCTTATAAGGAAACCCATCCATTAAATGGAATTTTTCCATATGAATTTTCTAAATCTTCCACAGATATGATGTGTAAAACCTACAGAACAACTTACAATTTGCCAGTTTCTGTTTTAAGGTGTGGAAATATTTATGGAGGTGGTGATTTAAACTGGGATAGACTCATCCCAGGTGTTATCAAATGGCTAATAAATAACGAAACTCCAATATTGCGTTCTGATGGAAATTTTAAAAGAGACTGGGTCTACGTCGAAGATGTTGTGCATGCCTATTTAGAAGTTACAAGTGCACTAATAAATAAAGAACTTGATGTTTCAGATTCATATAATTTTTCTAGTACAGATTACTTAAGTGTTTTAGAAGTTTATAAAAAATTAACAAATCTATATCTTGGAGAATATCTTGAACCAATAATTGAAAATAGAGCAGATCTTGAAATTAAGGATCAATATTTAAGTTCAGAAAAAATATTTAAAGAATTAGGAATAAAATCAAGATTTGAACTAGATTCGGCACTTCAAATGACTATAGATTGGTATAAAGAAAATTTATAAATATGAAATTTGTTAAAACTTCAAATAAGTTTGATGATGTCAAGATATTTCAAGGAAAGTTATTTCAAGATAGCAGAGGACAATTTTCAAAACCTTTTTTTGGTGATATATTAAAAAATGAGTTTGAGGGTGTTAGTGAAGTTTTGTATTCTAAATCTACAAAAAATACTATAAGAGGTCTTCATTTCCAATTACCTCCATACGATGTTCACAAACTCGTTCACTGCTTAGACGGAGAAATAAACGATGTTTTTATTGATTTAAGAGTTGATAGTAAAAATTATGGTAACCATGAATCAATAAAATTAAACTCTTCAGATCCAATATCATTATTAATACCAAAAGGTTTTGGGCATGGTTTTAGCGTATTATCTCAATCAGCAACTGTTTTGTATCTACAGTCTGGACCATTTAATGATGAGCATGATTCAGGTATCTTTTATGACAGTATTGGATTAGATTGGCAAATTGATGAACCTATATTGTCAGACAAAGACAAATCCTTAGTTTCTTTTGAGGATTTTATAAGTCCATGGAAATGAACAAAAAACTAATTGTTACAGGGGGTACTGGTTTTGTTGGGAGCTTATTTCTTTCTAATTTATCTTTAAAAGGTGTGGATGTTATTTGTGTTGGAAGAAAAAAAGGTAGAATTAGCAAAGATTTTAATCAAATTACATTTGAAGAGTTTTCAAATACCTTTTATCCAGATGATCAGGAAATTTATGTATTACATTTAGCCACTTTTTATAGCAAGTTGGATAAAGAACGTGAAAATATCAAATCAGCTTTTGATTTTTCAATGAATATTCTTAATTTCGTAAAAAAATCAAACCTTATTAACTTTTTATATACAAATACAATGTTTATTTTCGATGAAATTGAATCTGAATATTATTACACAAAATCCAAAAAATTGTTTTCAGATAACTTACATAGTACTTTGAATAATGATCAAATTTCAGAAATATTTTTGTCAGACACATTTCACAAAACTGATCAGAGAAACAAAGTAGTTCCTATGATAAAAAAAGCTATTTTAAAAAAAGAACAAAGTCCTGTCCAAAACAAGGATAAATATATAAATTTGGTTTATGGAGGAGATTTGATTAGATCTCTTGAAGCTGAAGTTTTTAACTCTGAATATTCTAAATCAAGAATAACATCAAAAGTAGATTTGAAAATAAATTCAATATATGAGTTCTTAAAATGTTTATATGAAACAGGAAAAATAAATAAATTTTTGATTGATTCAAAAAATTCAAGTTATGAAACAAAAGACAATGTCCCCAAAATGAATAAATATTTTAATGAATCGGATATTTTAGAGAAATTATCAACATTAGTAACAGTAAATAAAGATTAATTAATGAAAAAAATAATTTTGAATGAACCGTTTGTTAGTAAAAGACGTAAGCCAAAAAACCTAAAAAATAAAGATGAACACCTATTTCAACATGAATATGAAAGAAAATTTAATGGTTCCCACTATTTAGTAGTTACCAATCCAATGATTGTAAATCGGTCAGTTTATTCACTGGTTAAATTCAGATTTTTTACAAAGTACACTTACTTCAATACTCCAAAATTTTTAAGGTTTACGAAAGACCTTTATAAGAATTTATTTAGAACAAGTAAAAGTTCTATTTCTTTAGATAAAGCAATTTGGATTTGTGACGATAAAAGTTCAGTATATTTTCACTGGATTTTTGATGCACTAACAAAATACATCAATCTACCAGATGAAATAAAAAAATATCAGGTTATATTACCGCAGCAATATTTAATTGATTGGATAGTTGAATTTTTAGATTATTTACAAATAGACTATTTCGTTCTTGACACAAATACAAAAATAAAAGTTAAAGAGCTTTACTTACCAAGTTATAATGCTCCATCTGGAAACTTTAATAAAGATATTGTATTTAGGTTGAGAGATGAATTTTTAAAAAATTATGAATTTGATCTAAGTAAATTGCCCCAAGATAAAAAAATTTGGATCAATATGGAAAAACATCGACGACCTATTAAAAATATAAATGAAATCCGTCCAATTTTAAAAAAATATAATTTTGATGAAGTAACATTTGAGGATTTAACTATATCTAAAAAAATTGAAATTTTACAGAGTACTAATTTTTTAATGGGTTCACATAGCTCTGGGTTAGCAAATATGTTGTTTATGAAAAAAGGAGCAAACATTATTGATATAAGAGATTCAAATGATAATGTCAAAAATGCATTTTTTACATTATCTTCTGAACTTGATTTAAATTATTTTTATATGGAAAGAGAAAGCAAAAGCTCAGATACTATTATTGATCCACAAAAATTGGATGACTTATTATCAAGTATTTTTTGATCTATTAAACAATTTTTTAACTCCTAAAACACCAAGAGTTGCATAACTAATTAATCTAAGAAAAACGCTAGTTGTTATAATATAAAAAGTATCAACACCATGTAATCCATTGGTAAAAATCATAATAATTTCATAAAAGCCAATATTTCCCGGTGTTATTTTAATGACGCCAGTAAATGCAGCAACACCTATATAAATAATGCAACTAAGTAAGCTGACTTGAAAATTAAATAATAAAAAGCAGAGATAAATTGTTGTTATTGAAAAAATTATTTGTATTGTCGAAACTATTAATATGTATACAAGGTTCTTTTTATTCTTAATTAAAGAATTAAAACCTTCTACGAAATTTTTTATAATTTGAATTTTTTCTGTACTTCCAAAAAAGCTTGTAATCCTGAACAATAGAGTCAAACTTAATATGATTACAAAAATTAAAAATCCAGACAGATTTAAATCAATACTAAGACCTTCTTCATTAAAAGGCAATAAGCCAACTACCAAAATCAAATTTAGAATTAATGTGATAATAGCATACGATGTATTAAGTGATATATAGTCAGTTATTTTCAATTTATAATATTTGTTAAGATAAATTAGTTTATATCCCGATCCAGCTTTAAGAGGTCCAAGTAAATTACCAAGTGTATTTAGATATACCAAGTTAAATGCTTCATTAAATGGCAGGTTTATATCCATACATCTAAATAAATAGATATTTATAAAAGTTCTATTTATATATACCGCTAAATTAATCATTACAAAAATGATGACCATACCAAAATTTATATTTTTAAAAGTTGTAATAATTTCAATATTCTCAATAACATAATCTATAAAGAAATAAATAAAAATAAATAATAAGAAAAGGCTTACTGTTAACTTAATATTTTTATTCATAACGATTTAGTCTTAAATAATATCTATCGAACACATTCTTATGGTATTTATTTTCAAAAATTAAATTTTTCAAATCTTTTAATAAATATTCTTCATTATTTTTTATTTTTTCAAGACTTTGTTCTAATTCACTAAGTTGCTTTATTCTATAAATGCTTTCATTTACTATTATTTTTGACAACTCTATATTTCCTCTTCTTCTTGGAGAATTAAGAAATAAAATTGGTTTATCAAGACAAAGAAATTCTATGTATATTGATGACCAATCAGTTATTAGAACATCTGCAATGTTAAGGATGTGGTCCTTATTTTCTAATTTTAAATCTTGAAAATAAATTAAATTATTTGATTTTTTTATGTAGTCATAAATATCTTTATCAATTTTGTTATAAACATAGTCGTTGTAGTGAAGTTTTATAATTATTTTAAAATTTGTTCTATATGCAATTTTGTTTAATTCTTTTAAAAAATTTTTGTTTTTATATTGAAAATTATCCACAAGATTACTTTTTAAATTACCAGTTGCAGTTGGCGCATAAAGACAGTATCTATCATTTAAATTATATTTTGATTTAAGCTGTTGTTTTTTATTTTCATTTTTAAATATATTTTCAATTTTGATAAAACCAGTTACTTCTAAATTATTACCTAAATAATTACAATCGTAAATCAATGTATTCTTATCAATGTTTGTAGCTAACCAAATCTCATCAAATAATATATAGTTTGATTTAGCATAATTTGATATTGAAGTTTGAACGCCGTGTCCTATATTATAAGTTTTAATTTTTTTGTAATTTATCAATTTATGAAAAAATATTCCATGTGAGGCAACAATTTTATTACAGTTCAATAGTTTGTTTATATTGAAAGGATTTAGAATATATCGGATATCTTTTGAAGTCTTAGATTCTTTATAATCAAAAGTAAAGTAACACACGTCAATGTTTTTCGATTTTGCTTCGTTAAAAAACCCTTCAAGATTACCTTGAAATTGATGTCCCAACAAAGCAATTGTCTCTATTTTTTGTGTTTGTAATAATTTAAAAAAGTAAACAAATAAAAAATTAATGGAAAATACAAAAAATATTATGTAATGCTTTGGGTTTTTACGATTAAATTTCATTTATATTCCAATACTAACCTCAGTTATTATTCTTGTTGTTACTATATTTAATTATGAAAACTATTTATGCATTTGTACCGGCAAGAGCAGGTTCTGAAAGAATCAAAAACAAAAATATAAAACTATTGGGATCAAAACCATTAATTCAATACACACTTGATCAAATAAAGAATTCAAATTATATTAAAAAAACATTTATATCTACAGACTATAACAACCTTCAGAAAAAATTAAGACATGATAACAGTGTCAATTTCATTAAAAGGCCAAAAAAAATTTCAAAAAGTAATTCATTAGATATAGATTGGATATTACACACTCTAGGTAAATTAGAAAACGATATGCCTGATATTATTGTTCTTTTACGACCAACAAGTCCATTCAGATCTTCAGAGTTTATAGATGACTCAATAAAATTGTTTTTAGATCAAAAAAATTTCGATTCTGCACGAGCAGTAAAATTAGTAAAAGAACATCCTGACAAGATGTGGGAAGAAAAAGACAACAGGATAGTCCCAATAGCTGGATTTAAAAAAGATGGAGAAGATTTACACTCAATGCAATATAAGAGCTTGAGGAAAGTATTTATACAAACCAGTAGCATTGAAATTTTAAATACTAATTCAATAATGAAATACAAGAAGCTTTCAGGAAAAAGAGTTTTACCTATTTTTACCGACTATTTAAATTCATTTTCAATTGATTATGAATCTGATTTTTCTAAAGCTCAAGAAATTTTGGCAAAAATTCAATAAAATTTTTTAATTTTCTAAATCTTCCATTTTGATATTGTCATCTAATTTCAAATCTTTATTAAGTTTTTTTCCAACTAAATTTATAATTTCGTACGGAGGTAGACCATCATCCGGAGCTTTAAAAACCAAGTCATCATTGCTGAGCTCGTCTCCTTGTTTAAGGTCTCTAACAGCTCTAATGCTTGTAGCCATTTTTCGTAATGGTTCTTTTTCACTTTCATACTGTTTCTTTAAACCATCTCCTAATGCAACTTTAGTTCTTGATATATCTCTAACCATTTTTCTAAAACCCTGTGGCTCAAGTGAAAATGCGTTGTCTGTTCCTTTGTTTCCTCTGTTGAGTGTAAAGTGTTTTTCTATAATCCTTGCACCTAGTAAGTAAGCGACTAGTGTCATAGCTATGCCATTGTCGTGAGAAGAAAGTCCAATTACTGTCTCCTTAAATTTTTCCCTGTATGTTTCAATTACATTTAAATTTAAATCTTCCCATGCAACTGGATATCCAGCTGTACATTGCAATATTGCAATATTTTCTTTATATTCATTGGTTTCTTCTATGACCCTTTCAACATCCTCTATACTTCCACCACCTGTTGAAATAATTACAGGTTTGTTAAATGAGGCAACATGCTTAATCAAAGGTATATTTTTTAAACCACCTGAAGGAATTTTAAAAATTGGCATGTCTAATTTATTTAAAAAGTCTGCACTCTTTATATCAAAAGCTGTAGAAAATAATATTATTTCATTTTCTTGTGCAAATTCAATTACTTCCTTCCATTGATCAAGTTTTAAATCTAAATAATCTCTGTGTTCTCCATAAGTTGGGGCAAAACTATTTGGATTTAAATATGGTTCATTGAATAGTTCTTTAGTGTAAAAAGTTTTATTATCTCTTTTTTGAAGCTTTACAGCAGAGGCTCCAGCATTTTTTGAAGCAAGTATTAATTCTTTACAATGCTCAGTATCTCCTTGGTGGTTCGAGCCAATTTCAGAAATAAAAAAAGGCAATGATTCATCATTGATAATATTATTACCTAATTTGATTGATCTCATAATTTTTATTTTTCGATTATATCTTTTTCTTCAGTCGTGGGTAAGCCTTCGAGAACTTCAACTCCATATAATTCTTCACATCGGACTCTATCATTAAAGTGGTTTGTTGAAGCTTCAATAATATAACAATCTTCCAAGGCTTCTTCTTGATGTATAGCTCCAGGAGGATAATGAGCAACATCACCAGGTTCTAATATTTTATCAACTAAATTTCCTGTTCCATCATCATATGTAATTTGCATTTTTCCTTTGATAATTATATGAACCTCGTCTTTTAGCCTATGATATTGAAGCCCTCCTTTACTTCCTTTATTAATATGAAGTTTTTTCATCATAAATTTTTCTTTTACTAAAGAAACCAATATTTCTTCACCCCAGTTTCTTGGACCTACACTTTCCGGTTTTGGAAATTCTGGTACTGAATTTAATCCTGCCTTATTCACAATCTAATTGTAATTACAAAGTTTTAATTTATAAGGTTTATAAGAAATTTTTGAAAAAATAATTTAGAGTATTTATAAATGTCTAGCGAAAGTTTATCATGTCTACATGGGGATTGATATAAAAATAAACCTAGAATTAGAAAAAGAGTGGAATGATCGTATATTTTACGAAAACCAACAGTCTTTATTCTTATCAAAAAAATTTTTAAATTATCATCCTCAAGATCGTTTTACTGAATTCAATATTTTCATTTTTGAAAATGATAAATTATTTCTGATTATTCCTGGAGTAAAAAATGGCGATAAAATATTTTCACACAATGGTTCAACATATGGAGGATTCATACAATTTTTTACTTTAAGTGAAGAAAAATATGATCTAATTTATGCAAAGTTAAAAAATTTCTTGAGTAATCAGGGGATCAAAGAATTATCAATGAGAATTTCTCCAAGAGAGTTTACAAAAAATTCAGAGTATGGGTTTTTTGATTCGCTTAAAGATGTTGAAATTCTTTATCAAGAAGAAGAGACATATGTAGAGTTATTTAATAAAGACTTTACTAATATTAAAAATTCAGGTTTTAGAAGAAATCATATACGTGATATAAAAAAAATAATCGAAATTGAGAATAAATTAGAAATTAAACGTTCTAATTTGGATGATGAATTGGACGATTATTATAAATTATTAACAACTAATCTTGAAAGGCATAAAGTAGTACCTACACATTCAAGAAAAGAATTAAAGTATTTAGTAGAAAATTTTAAAGATCAAATATGGATTGATCTACTGAAATTTAATGGAAAAATAATTACAGGATTAGTCACATTTAGAATGAATAAGGATGTTTTGCATTACTTTTACGGTTCAACTGATTATGATTTCGACCCGAAAGGTATACTAAAATATGCATATTGGAAATCTATGATAGATGCGAAAAAAAATAATTTTAAACTTGTAAATTTCGGCGTTGATAGCAAATATGGAGAAAAAAATAATAAATCTCTGAGATCCTTTAAGGAAGGCTTTGGTGGTAAACATACTTTCAGAAAGACTGTAAAAATAAAGTGTTAGATTATAGTAAAATTTATGATCCTGACTTTGGGTATGATGGAATCATATCTGATGAAACAGCAAAAGTTATTTTGCCATATATTAAAAAATCTAGTTCAATTATTGATGTTGGTTGCGGAACTGGAAGAATTTCAAAAAACTTTAAAGACAACGACATAACCCTTTTAGATCAACACAAAAAGTATTTAGATATAGCAACTAAAAAAGTCAACCCTGTTTCAATAATAAAAGGTAATTTTTTAGAAATAGATATTAATACGACTTTTGATAATATTTTTATGTTTGGTTTTATTCATGAACAGGAAAATCTTAAAGAAACCATAACAAAAGCCAAAACATTAATGCATGATGAAAGTAAACTCTTTATTTCTTTTCCAAACCCAAACAGTTTGCATAGAATTGTTGGTGAAAAAATGAAAATAATAAAAGATAGTTCGACATCTCTTTCAAAAACGGCAATTAAGTATGGAACTTTAAGATTAATTAGTAATAAAGAAATTGAGGAGGTATTTATTAATCAAAATCTTAAAATAATTGATAGAAAAGGTATCTGCTTTAAACCATATCAGAATGAAATTATGGAAGAATTAGAGTTAACTGTTATTACTGAACTGAACAAATTTGCTGAAGAACTGCCAGAGTATTCAGCAATGAATTTTTACATAGTGAAAAAATAGTTGCCCAAATACTTTTTTTAGTAAAAGACTTTTATATCCTATTTGTATAAAATTAAAAACATAGTGGATAACTATTCAAGTGTAATTTTTTTCTTAGGAACAAAAGCACAATTCATTAAAACTGCTCCATTATTAGATAGAATTAACAATGCAAACATACCTATTGAAATTCTTGATACGGGGCAACATAAGTCAACAACTTCTACCCAAATAAAAAGTTTAAAATTTCAATATTCTTACAAAAGCCTCAGTAAAAACAAGGAAGATATATCTACGATTTTAGGTATTATAAGTTGGTTTATTAGAGTACTTTTAAAAATTCTATTTACTAAAAAGAGAAATACTAAAAGTATATGTATTCTCCATGGTGATACAGCAAGTACGCTTTTAGGAATAATTTGGGCAAAGAAAAACAATGCACTTCCTTTACATATGGAATCTGGCTCAAGATCTGGAACTATATATAGACCATTTCCAGAAGAGGTTATAAGGATTATTGTCGAAAGATATTCAAAAATTTTAATTTGTGAGAGGGAATTTCAATTAATAAATTTAGATAAGTATCGTGATAAAAAAAGCATAGTTTATACTCAGTATCCAACAATATTTGATGCAATTAGTAAAAATGTTAAAGAAAACAATGATGAAAGAAGCAAGAGATTATTAGTAACGATCCACAGAACAGAAAATATACTAAACAAAAAAAAATTAAATGATTTAGTCAATTTATTAATTGAAATTACCGAAAAAGAAATTTTTAATCAGATTTTATGGTTATGTCATGAACCAACTTTTAAGATTTTACAAAAAAATAATCAAATTGATAAGTTAGCAAATAATGGCGTTGAATTGAAGAGTTTAGTTTCTCATTCGGAATTTCTTATCGAACTAAATAATTCAAAATGCATTCTTACTGATGGGGGAGGAGTTATTCAAGAAGCTGAATACCTGAGCGTACCGTTGATTATTTGGAGGAAAAAGAATGAGGTTGATACCCAATATGAGGGTAATAAAAATATATTAATTTCAAATTATGATAAAAAGTCAATTACCAATTTCATTAGTAATTTATCTAATAGTAAAAGAAAAGTTTCAAACATTTCTATAAGCCCTTCTCAAATTGTTTGTGACGAGATAGAGAAATACTTTTTGTCTTAAATCAAAGTAATTATTTACAATGCAGTCAATTTAAAATATTATATAAACATGAAACAGGATAAAAAAATTAATTTTGGCGTTGTAGGTGTTGGATATTGGGGGCCTAATTTAGTTAGAGTAATCAATCAAAATCCAGACTGTGAACTAAAGATTGTTATTGATAAAAATAAAGATAACTTAGATAAGATAGCTCAAAAGTATTCAAACTTTGAAATTTCACAAAATGTTGAACAACTTTTTAATTTTAATCTTGATATGGTAGTAATATCAACACCACCAGAAACCCATTATGAAATAGCAAAATTAGTATTAAAAAATAAAATTAATATTTTAGTAACTAAGCCTTTATGTTTAGAAATTGAAAAAGCTAAAGAATTATATGATATCGCTGTAGATAATAAGGTAGAAATATTTACAGACGAAACTTTTATTTATAGCAACCAGGTAAAAGAATTAAAAAAATTTGTAAATGATTATGAAAACTTTGGAGAACTTGCATTTATTGATTCAAATAGAGTAAATCTTGGACTATTTCAACAAAACACAAATGTAATATGGGATTTAGCTCCACATGAAATATCAATTTCTTCATATGTTCTTGGTGAATACCCAACAAAAGTACGAGCAACTGCAATTAATGCTTTAAAGATCGAGGGTATTGAAGAAAGCTATGCAAACTGTGAATATTATTTTGAACAATCTAATGTGTTAATGACATCATTGATAAGCTGGCTTTCCCCTGTCAAATCCAGAAGAATGGTTTTTGGAGGCACTAAACAGACAATTGTCTATGATCATTTAGATTATGAGTCTCCTTTAAAAATATTTAATCAAAAAGTTCTGACAGAAAAAATTGGAGATATCACAAATTATGATTATTCCATTGGATCTCAATTTATACCTTATATAAAAATTAATGAACCTCTTAAAAATGAAATTGAAGAAATTGTTAGTTTTCTTACAGAAGGTAAAGATATTTTTCCAGATAAGAGGCATTCTTATAATTCAGTAGTATTGCTGACGTCATTAATACAATCTGCAGAAAATAATGGAAATTATCAACAGGTTAATTTAATTTAGAACCTATTGAAAGCCCTTCAGCAATTTGCTCATTTAGTGCAGAACTTTGATAAAAGCTCAGCGGTGATAGCTTGATAGACTTATTTAAAATAGTATTAATTTTTTCAGTTTTATAATTAAATATTTCTTCATTTTTCTCAGTAGGAAGTTTAAATGGTATAGAAAATTCTTGATATTTATCTTTTTCAAACTCAAACTTTTCTGACAAATATCCATTCTTTATAAGAAAATTAAATAATTTATTATCGTTGTTGTTGGTTGTTCCTTTTTCTATGCATAAATTAAATGTCTCATTATCAAATTTATATGAAACCCTATATGGCAATGAAGAACCATCAAAAGTGATTTGGGAGAACTCTTTTAGTAAATAATCTCTTTTAATATTGTAAATCGAAAATCCCCACCTTTTAATATCTTCTTCCTTATCTTCAAAAATATGATCAAAATATCTAAACGCCAAAGAAATAATTACATTGTCGTTATCTTGAATAGTTGTTCTATTAATTTTTATTTTCTTATCTTGAAATCTAATCTCATCTACTTTAAAGTATTCCAAATTAACATTTTTTCTTGATTGTATTCTCTTTATAAGCTCTTCTACGAAGTTAAAATCTTCATTTTGGGGTCTATAGAATTTTGATCTCGTAAGCTTTTTATCATTCAAATGATGATAATCATTTATTGTAGAATCCCATAATATTGGAAGCCAAAGTATCCTATGAAATTTTGAAATAATGTCTTTTTTTCCACTTAATTTATTCAACAAATTATTTATAACTTTATTTATTGACGTAGGGTGCAACATTTTTGACAAATCTTTATAGCTTTTATAATTTTCGATGATTTTGGTGTATTCAGAATAATTATTTATTAAAAATCTATTGGATTTTGCTTCAACATCATTCTTGAAATCAAGATATTTAATCAAATCCTCAAAATAATCTCCATATAAAAAATCACTATAAATTTCATTAGATTCAACTAACTTTGGATCAGGAGCCACAATTAATTTATCTAAAAATAAGTCTTTAAGATATGGCGCAACATGCTGAATAAAATTTCTGTGCCCTTTATATTGTGGAATATATTCACTTATGTCTTTATTTGAATTAGCATTTTTTTGAGTTTCAAGCTCAAAGAGTCTTGAACCAAATTGTAATTTTTTAGAATTAAAACCGTTGAAGTTTGAATTTTCCGGAATAAGTAGATCTATTTGAAAATTGTTTTCACTCAATTTATCAGCTGCTACTAGACCAGATATTGTGTCAATAATTAAATAATATTTCATTAAATATTTAAACTTTTTTTATTTTTTTTGGGTAATTTTCTAACATATTAAATATGAACATTAAATACCTACGATTTTATTATAAGATATTTTCTTCCTCGTTATTAATAGGACTTTTTTTATATATTACCTTATTTATTTTACTTAAGGATACTTCAAATTTTTATATTTGTGTTGAGATTCAAAACTTAGACTTATATATTAATTCATTTAAATTTCAATTAAATTATCCAGTAAGTTGTGACCAACAGAACTATTATATGGGGTTTGAAAATATGAATAATATTATAACTTCTTTCGAACATCCTTACCAAAACAGACCTTTTTACATTTTGTTTGTATCAATCATCTCAAAGATTTTAAATATTATGCTTTCTATTATTAATTTAGAAATAAATTTTTTGCTTCAATTGAGTACTTTTATTGCTCAAATATTTATCGTTTCAATAGGAATTTTCTTGATTCTTATATCCTTAAATATCGACAATTTAAAATTTTTTAATTTACTACCCTTATGTGGAATCTTTTACCTTAACCCACTTATCAAATGGGGTATATTTGTACCATCTCATCAATTGTTAACTTTTGTTGTTGTAGCATCTGGTTTATATATCCTGAGCTCTAGATGTAATTATTCTCTACTAAAGATTTCGATTATTTTTGGGCTACTATTTTTAGCGCATAGAGCTTTTTTACTTATTTATTTATTGTATATTTTAAGAGAATTTTTAAAGCAAGAGGAAAAATTTTCATATATATTAGAAAATATAAAATTCTCATTAATATTTATTCTTCCAAATATTTTCTACTTACTTTACATTAGATTTCTTGGTTATGAACCATACGATGCTGCAACTCAGTATTGGGGTCAGTTTATTTGGGTTTATTACTATTTTATGAATATCGTAAAACATTCTGGAGAATGGTATTGTCAAACAATACCTGAAAATTTCATATGCTATTTTAAAGACACTCTCAAAACTCTTTATTATTTAGGCTTACCAATTTTATTTTCAGTTTTCAACTTTCAACTCTTCAAAAAAAATAAAAATTATAAAACTAAAAAATTTGAAATAAACCTTTCTTTAATAGTTTTAGTTTTATTTATCTTTTGGTCGTTTATAGGTTGGTATCCTCCATTAAGATTTAATTTATACAGTATTGGAAACGGTCTTATTTTAATTTTGACAATACAGTATTTATATTTGAATAAACTAAATGAAAAAATATTTTTTTTGACAAGTTTAATATTTTATTTTTTATTTTTGAATCATTGGAATTTTGAAAATGTAATTTACTTTCATCCAGCGTACTTATTGTCAGCTATTTCAATGATTATTTTCATTATTATAAGTTATAGAAATTTTGATAGTAATGTAAACGAAGATGAACGATTTTTATAAAAACTCAAATCTATATAAGCTTTATCAAAACTCACCATATAGATCAGTTAAGCATTCCGGATATTTTCAAGTCTATGAGCAAATTTTTAGAAATTTCATTGATAGTAAATTTACATTCGTAGAAGTAGGAATACATAATGGAGGCTCTTTATTTATGTGGCGAGAATTTTTTGGAAAAGATGCAAGAATCATTGGAATTGACTTAAATCCCCAAGCAAAGCAATTTGAAAAATATGGATTTGAGATATTCATTGGTGATCAATCTAGTAAAAAGTTTTGGAGTAATTTCTATAATGA